>Ga0310344_10000079_pt1 | contig 80420 bp, 56 predicted proteins | sample HC15DNA20200_MG_FD_203801 | JGI IMG/M metagenome (GOLD analysis project Ga0310344, IMG submission 203801) | Marine microbial communities from station ALOHA, North Pacific Subtropical Gyre - HC15-DNA-20-200_MG | ecosystem: Environmental > Aquatic > Marine > Oceanic | place: Pacific Ocean: North... | reverse complement strand
GTTTATGATCAAATAATCCCTTCTCTAATTCCTCGAAAAGGAGAGAGCCTGAACAGAACCACCTGTCACTGGTTTGATCTAATTACCAACGAAGGAATTTGTGACACTCATCTGATTGAGATGAATGCTCCTGATAGGTGTCTGGCCAAGCGCTTTGAGGTAATCAAGGAGCCCGGGGCTATTCCCAGAGATATGGAAAATGTATTTGTTCCTCTCGAGGTAATCTGCCGGCACCATCTGGCAGGTTCAGGTTGGCGCCGCTATGCCAAGGGGGATGTCGGGCCCGAGGAGTTCGGTTTTGAGCCGGGTACTGAGTTGAAGGAGAATTGCAAACTGCCACAACCGTATCTGGAAGTATCCACCAAGTTCGAGGCCTTCGACCGACTTCTGGATAGAGAGGAGGCTCTACAGATTTCGAATCTGACCGAACAAGAATTCGACTCGATTCTGGAAGCAGTTCTCAAGATTGACGCAATTATCGATAGAGAGGCCGGAAAGCGTGGCTTGATTCACGTTGATGGCAAGAAGGAGTTCGCCCTAGGCCCGGGTAGAAAGCCCGTCCTAGTCGACTCGTTCGGAACCTTGGATGAGGACAGATGGTGGGATTCAGAGACTTACTCACAAGGTAAAATAGAATCTCTTTCGAAGGAGTTTGTAAGGGAGCACTACATCGATATAGGGCATCATGAGGTGCTGTATGATGCTAGGGATAAGGGGTTAGATGAGCCCCCAATTCCGGCTCTCCCTCAGGAAATGATCGACAAGACTGCACTGCTGTATGCTTCGATGTATGAGCGCCTTACAGGGAACGGCTTCTGAGGTAGGAGATGGGTACTCACGAGTATGAGGACGACCCTCGTAACTCGGAAGTCATTATCTCGGTTAATGGGGACTTGGTTCACAGAAGTGAAGCCAAAGTATCAGTCTTCGATGCCGGCTTCCTACTGGGAGATGGTGTTTGGGAGTCTTTTAGATTACACAACGGGCACCTAGTATTCATCGATGAGCACATGGATCGCTTATTCCATGGGGCCGAGGCAATCTCAATGGACATCTGCAAGTCCAGAGAAGAGATCCTATATGAGATCCAAAGGGTAATCGATGCTAATGGTATGTCTGAAGGAGTCCACATCCGATTGATTGTCAGTCGCGGACTCAAACCAACTCCGTACCAAGCGCCTTGGGTCATCTCCAGTCCTCCTACTCTGGTAATCATTCCTGAGTACAAGAGGGCCAATCAGGGCAGAGCTAGAGAAGGTATCAGCCTAGCCCCAGTTAGCACTAGGAGAGGTGGACAGAATACCCAGGATCCGAGGATAAACAGCCTTTCCAAACACAATTGCATCGCTGCCTGCATAGAAGCAGCAGAACTTGGTGCCGATGAAGGGCTGATGCTTGACCCGAATGGAAACGTTTCGACATGCAACTCCACTCATTTCTTCATAGTGCGGAATGGGGAGGTCTGGACATCATCGGGCGAATACTGTCTTGACGGAATAACTCGCAGGAAAGTACTAGATTTATGCAATGCAAACAATATTCCTGCGTTTGAGAGGGATTTCACCATTGAAGATGTTAGGCTGGCCGATGAAGCGTTTGTCACCGGTACTTTCGCAGGGCTCACGCCAGTAGTGTCATTCGATGATGAGCCAGTCGGAGATGGAAGTCGTGGCCCAATGTGCGAGAGACTACAAAATCTGTACATCGAATTGGTAAGGAGTGAGGGTAGTGGTTGATGGATGCCGAATCGCAATGTGGTCCGGCCCTAGGAACATCTCTACAGCAATGATGTACTCTTTTGAGAATAGGAACGACTGCTGTGCTATTGACGAACCATTCTACGCCCATTATCTAGAACAGACAGGAGTTGAACACCCCGGCGCCCAGAAGGTGATTGATAACTATGAGACGGATTATCACAAAATTACCCAAGTGCTCTCAGGAGAGTTTCCTGAAGAGTCAGGAATCTGGTATCAAAAGCACATGTGCCATCATATCCCTCTAGGGGCCGATCTCGACTGGATTCAGAATGTAACCAACTGCTTTTTGATTCGAGACCCAAGAGAGGTTCTACTATCTCTTTCCAAGATCACTCACGAAGTCTCGCTATGGGCTACGGGCTTGCCCCAACAAATCATGTTGCTCGAGCGAGCCTTACAAGATGACACCAAACCTCCAATTCTAGATTCACGAGACATTCTTGAGAATCCCCGAGAGATGCTCGGGATGCTTTGTCACCAATTAGATATCCAATTCTCCGAGTCGATGCTGTCTTGGGAGGCTGGACCTAGGGATTGTGATGGAATCTGGGGAGAGTATTGGTACGAATCGGTTTGGTCCTCCACCGGTTTCTCACCATACAGCCACAGGACAGGAGAACTATCGCCCTCACTAGAGTCAGTTCTGGAAGATGCAATGCCACTTTATCTCGAACTGCACTCCAAGAGGATTAGGCTGTAATCAGTCCCTCATCAGTCTGCGCAACCTCGCCTCAAACTCATCTTCTGGCCCCGGCTCGGGTTCGGACTCTGCAACCTCCGATTCTTCTACTGGAGTATCCGACTCGGCAACTTTCTCCTCTGGAGGTTGGGGTTGAATTTCCTTGCTGAGCATCTTCTCCTCAGCTGCACTCATTGCCATCTCCATCAACTGCTTTCCTTCTCGATTGTTCCTAATTATCCATGCTAAGGCGACACTAACTCCGATCACTAGAACTGCAGCAGCCACAGAAGTCCCCAAATCAGGAAATCTCGATGGCTCTACAGCGCCACCCGATAGGATCACTCGCCCCTCATTATCATTAGAGTTAGAGTCAATATCCCAGGGGAATGAGCACCCCATTGTCACTACTAACTCCTCACCATCCTGTGATAAACTAGGGCGACTGACCTCAAAGGCAACTGGGAACAGAGCAGTCAAATCGACGCTGTGTGACATGCTGTATTCTCCGACATCCAGAGTAAGGCTACAGTCTGCATCATATTGAGCCAATAGTTCCTTTACATTCTCACTGCGCTGCCAAGAAACTCTAATTTTCTGAGATTCTCCTTCTCCCTCGAGCTCAACGTCAATAATTCCGATATTCCAGTCAACAAGCCTAATTTCGTAAGTCTTTGTTGATTGATAGACCAAAACTCCCCTTCCGTCTAGAAGCCTCAATACAAGCTCTCTGTCTCCTGGCTCTGGGGACCAGTTGTCTGCACTCAGATTAATCGGCCCTAACGAGGTATTCTCTGTAACAACGCCTGTCGATGATGATAACATTCCACCTTGATCATCGATTAGCATCATCGTGTATTGGAATCGATCGGTTCCATTCATTATTGTGCATTGCGCTAACACATCTTCCAGCGGACCTGAGATGCTACAGGTTGAAATTCTCGTAGATGGTTCGGAAGAGTGTACTAGATAATCGAGAGTAAAGGTGCCAATTGTAATCTGACCTGCTCCAGAACTCAGTACTGGCAGAGACCATCCACCTTCGGATAATGAAGACAGAATGCCCGATGAAGAATCTGTCACAGTGGCATCCGGTCCAGCACCATGGATGTCTATTACAACCTCATCTCCACTCATACCTACGATTACAGGCGAGGATGCCCAAGAGTAATCCGTTTGAGCGGTATCCAAGGCAACTTCTCTCTGGTTCCCATCTTCGTCTTCAGCTAGGATCCTAATCGTCTGCAAGCTACCATCCCAGTTTTCAGAAGGAATAACCTCAACAGGCACCCCTCTAATTTCCCCTACCCCTAGGACGACTTCCGATTGTCCCGACACTGTCCATCCGACAGGAAGACTCAGGACGGTGAGAGATATTGTGCTCGGCGCATTACCCTGATTGAGTAGTTCGACAAGCGGGAATCCACCAGATTCGGAAACCATCCAGTCTCCCTCGGATGTCATATCAAAATCCCTGATAATTGCAACCCTGAGAGGTAGTGTAATTTCGGCCTCGCCACTTCCATCCCCATCCCTCAGCCTAATATTCAACTCGACTGCTCTACCATGTTGGGCCGATTCAGGAGGAGTGATATTCAGCAACAGTGGTGTAGTTTCGCCAGGAGATAAAACAGGAAGTTCACCGGGCTCTTCAACAATCCAACCCGCTTCACCACTGACCCAGATTGTAGGATATGGCCTTGAGTCAGCGTTCCCCATCTGTGCCACAGTCAATTCAACTTGAGAGCCCAAGGGGTCGACTTCGAGATTTGCCTGATCAGCGTAAACGGCCCAACCAGGAACTCTAGTGACTTCAAGTTGGAAGGTGAATGAAGACATATTCTGACCTTGAGCTAAAGCATTCACTGAGACTTCTATCACAGAACCATTCCAAGCATCTGTTGGAATTGAAACATTCACCAGAAGTAAGACAGATTCATTCACCGCTATACTCTGTCCAGAATCTCCATCAACTGCCCAAGTTGAAGAATCATCATCTCCAATTAGGCTGAGATTAAAACTGGTCTGTAAATTCAGATTATCAACCAGATTGCCCTCATTGGTAGAAATGAAATCGACTGAGAAAACCGAACCGGGATTTACCGGATAAGTTGCACCTTCGGACAAGGTTATTCCTCCAACAAATGCATCAATATCCCATCTGTGATCCTGCCTAGCTTGGAGGAGAACAGTATCGAAATCACTGACTGAGTAATCGCCTTGAGAGGTCATGATAATCGATATAGTCACAGGATGTCCTGCGGGAGTAGTCTCAGGAAGAGTAACCATGACTGGGATATTGGTTAGGCTACCTGCACCAAGGGTTACAACATCGTTTGTGAAAGAGACTGTGACACCAGGATCTTGGGTTATGTTTTCATCAATTACGACTTGGTAACTCAGGCGATATGAATCCGCACCATTGCCCGGATTCTCTAATCTCACCATAACTAAGGTCTCCTCATCAACATCCACGGTCAGAGGCTGTTCTGTTGGAGATGTGACTAGGATGGCCGCCCTGTGGATTTGCAATACCTCCAGAGACATCCGCATTACATGACTGGAGGACTCGGAGCTAGGATCACTGAATGAATGGAATGCAGGCGGAGTATCGGCAGGAAGATCAAGATGCAGATGGCCGGAGGCCAGATTCCCAGGGGTGCCCGACATTACTACTAAGTCTCCTTCGATAGAAAGACTTCCAGTTGCATTCCAAATCCAACCCTCTATGGACATCCCAGACTCAGAAAGTGACCAAGTCAACTCATTCGAATCAGAGGGCATGTCAGCTTGTAGCTGCCATTGCAGACCGCTTGCAGGGACACTTCTTTGATGGACATCAGCAACTACACCTGAAGCCCCGAAAGAGAGAGAAATAGTCGTACATTCCTCCTCTTCACCACTGCCAACGCACATAGTCATCTGTGTACTCACTGAATCGCCTAAATCGGCATCTGATGGGACATTCAATCTAGCAGTAACCAGTTTCACCTCGCCAGCAGAAAGGCTGAGTGCTGGAAGCGAATTGCCATCCAAGTCGTATAGGCTGACAACGTTGTCAGTTTGACCATCTCCATCTGTGTCGCCCCAAGGAGTTCCTCCGACCTGAACAACTGGCGTTTCTGCTGCATTACCTAGATTTTGCACCAAGACCCAAGCGTCCGCCCCGCCACCAATTAGTCCGAAACCGGAACTCGAGGCTGTACCATCGGGGCCACGCAGCGACAGACCCCTGGTCCTGTTTGCCTCAACAGGAAGAGATGCGTAAGAACTGTAGTTCTCAGGGTCGGAATCCAAAGTAATTGTAAGGCCTAGGTGACCGGAGTCAGAGCCTAGAGCATCAGCAGGTGCTAGCACTCTCAATGTCGGGCTCCAAGTCTGGTCGACACCTATTTCGATACCACTAATGCCCCCACTGGTCTCATCTTGCCAAGTCCATCCTTCAGGCAAGCCACTGCCGTCCACAGCCAGGCTCCAAGTACCCGCGAGCCTGCCCGTTGAACGAATGGTCGGGAGAGTAACTGTGGACGAGCCGGGATCAACTCTGACCGGCTCGCTCGGAATTTCAAAACTGGCATTGTATGTAGGTACGATGACCAAAGACACAGTCTGAGCATCGTTATCTCTTCTAGACTGACTTATATTCGAGCCGGGGTCGAGAATCAACTCGAACTCATGCTCCCCCAGGGGTCCATCCCAGTAGGCGCTGAAGGACTCTATACTCCCTTCCCCGGTAGGATCAACTGGTTCCATGGTTCCGGCTTCATATACTCCGATTAACTGTCCATTGGCGTACAACTTGGCTTCTGTCTGGTCATCGGTATCAGCGGTGCCAGCGTTCTCGAACCAAGCGGTTACTGTCACCTGCTCTCCTGGGTCGGGTTCACTCGGGCTGAAGTCTATTCCTCGTGAATCTACGAGGGGCCTGACGTCGGCGACAGCATGTGAAATCACAGTGTCTCCAATCACCATGTCGAGGGTAGCATCTCCGTCTATGTCGGCGAAAGAAGGGGCGGCCCAGGTACGATGAGGGACCGTGATTGAGCCGCCCCAGATGTCAGCAACTGTTCCATCTTCGCCGTCATAGGCCCAGACTTTGCGCCCGAAGGCGACCACCATCTCAGGCTCGCCACTCCCATCAATATCCATCCACGCGACTGGAGAGAGTGCAATCTCATCATTCGTATTTCCACCTTCTCTTTCCAGACTCTTTACCCAGGCTTGACTCGGACTTGCCCCCAGATCGTGACAACCTGCGTGCCCGTGTCTAGTCAGTATATTCTCCTCGGACCATGTTATCCAGCAGACTCTGTCATGTTGACCATCTCCGTCCGTATCCACGGCGGTCGGCGGCGCGTCGGCAAATCCGTTAGACGCCTCAAATGACCAAATCTCAGTGGCATTACCGATTTCCATTCCGATGAATTCCGCTCCATCGACCGAACTCTGACCGTCTGCGTCGGTAGGGATGGTCAGAATCATCTCTGGATCACTCTGTCCGTCTAGATTCGCGATTATTGGGCCGGGAAGCCTAACATGTGGGGCGGAGTCGCTATTGCTCTCCCCTGGACCAAGGGAATATCCTCCCCAATTGTTCTCACCGTCATCATGGTCAAGTTTCCAAACCCACATCGAGCCCGTGCTATCCTGAATTGTAGTTAGAAGGACAAATCCAGTATTATCATCGGTACGAGCGAAAGCAGGATCAGAGGGGTGCGTCCCCTTGTCGAGTGTGATATCCCAAAGAAGGGTAGCTCCTGTATCGGACATCCCCAGAGCAATTACTTGAGGGCTGTTATCGGATGAATCCTCAATCGCAGCGATTACCAGTTCAGCATCTCCGTCGAAGTCGAGATCGGCTAACAACGGTTGAGTCGTTGGCTTATGGCCTCCTAGGGTGGATGATGCATAAGGCCCATCGGGGCTACTGATGAACAGGCTGGTGTCCGTCCAACTCCACATCAGTTCACTGGAATCACTCGAAGAAGACCAACCGGTGACCGAACAAGTCAGCCTAGGGGACCACGCGTCAATTCTCAAATCCCCTGCCGAGTCGTCGTAAACTACGAGCACTTCCTGCATCCCATCTCCGTCTATATCGACAACCAATGGCGCTGCCTTCACGTACTCGGTTTGTCCTAAGTCGGCCTCCCATGCCAATTCAGAATCCTCTCCTTCGATTATTCTCAGGTATGTAGGGTCAGACGACGAGGACTTCTGGACTAGAATTGTGAAGAGAGACCCTCCTGCACAGCGCTCTGACGCACCATCTCCTATGGAAATAGAGGCCGAGAGGTCTGCGATTGGAGTCGAAAGTGAATCAGTCCCGATAGAATGTGATCCATAGACCCAATTAACCGCAGGCTCAACAATTGTCTTGAACTCTGAAGCATCCTGTGGTAAACCATCACCCGCACCACCGTCTGGCCCGTGTGCTGGAACTACTGCCAACCTGTCCGAAGTTCTTCCTGCTTGCGGCCAAGGCTGACCGCCATCTGTCCATGGTTCTTGAGTCCCATCTCCTGTCTCTGCTTTCTGTCCAAGATCAGTAACTGATAGGGCCGGAGAGAGCGACATTGCCAGTAACAAGGCTACCCCCAGCGCTGCTTGACGCAGCCTTAAGGTCCGGAGTACAGGTGCACACGATGCCATCAGAACGGGAGATGGCATTTCGAATCCACTTGAACATTCGCCCTATACCCTCACTCAGACCTACGGTCTGAAAGGACCTTGGGTTCAGCCGAATGGAAGTTTCCACCGTTGCGCTTATACAGGACGGGTCGGTCGCCGGGTCGCAAGGAACTCTCCTCCAGAGGTAATGCCGATGAGGGACGGGAGTCGAACTCCCTTCCTTTGGCTGTCATCTGGCCGAGTTCCTTAGGAGCCCGAAAATATGTACAGCCTCGTAACTAGAGAGGACACCATACGCATTCCAGCCGAGTACATCCGTGCTGGCAGAAAACTCGAGGAGCACATCGATGAACTGGCCCACGACGCCTTCGAGGGGCGCTTTGACGAGAATGAGGACTACACTCTGCTGACCTTTGATCACGAGGCTGTAGGCAGGGGGAAGATTATCCACGGCGATGGAGCAATCTACCAAAATGTCCGCTTCAAGGCTCTAATCTTCACGATGGACAACAATGAGGTAATCGATGGGGCTGTCTCGGAGATTTCCGAGTACGGTGCCTTCGTCAGAATCGGGCCCGTCGAGGCTCTACTGCACAAGTCCCAGATACTTGACGAACCCGTCCAAGTTCATCTTGGTGCCCAGAGTAAGAGAATTGAAGGTACACAGAGCGGTAAGCACCTCGAAGAAGGCTCTCCTGTACGCTCGAGAATCGTCTCGAAGTCAATCAATCAGAATGATCCCAGATCATCGAAGATAGGCCTGAATTGCAAGATGGAAGGTCTCGGAGCTTTCGGCTGGCTGGGCGAGGAGGACGATTGAAATGCCAAAGCAACCCTTTGCATGCGGTGAGTGCAACAGGATTCTCCCCGATCCGGAGAAGAAGAATGACCCTCCACAGTGCATGCACTGCCCCGGGGCCCCAGTAACTACAGATTGGCAAGGATTCGTTGTTATTCTCGACCCTCACCGTTCCGAGGTCGCTAAGAGGCTGAACGTCTCAGATCCGGGAAACTACGCTTTGAAGGTCAACATCCGATAGAGGAGGTTTCTAGATGGAAGTTACAGAAAGGAAGGAGAATCCGCTGTTAGACCGTGTTGAGATTCGTTTTGTGTGGAACCACGCTAACTCGCCGACACCTTCCCTATCAGACATGAGAGCTGCTGCCGCGAAGGCAGAGCCCGGCGCCAAGAAAGAACTCGTTTTCGTCAAGGATGTAAATACACGATTTGGAATGCCCCGGACTACTGGCCTCGCACTTGTTTACGGTTCAGCAGAGTCTGCAGAATTAGAGCCCGAGTACGTCAAGACTAGACATTCCTCTGAAAGTGAAGTGCAGGCCGCCCCCGAGCCCGAACCAGCTCAGGAAGAGGCAGCCGAGGATACTCCAGAAGATGATGAGCCCGAGGGAGGGGATGAGTGATGGGAGAAGGGCCAAACCCTAACGCCAAGCACTCGAAGTACTCCGTACAGGACGGAGAGTTGGTTCGAAAGGGAGAGTTCTGCCCTTCTTGCGGACCCGGAGTCTTCCTCGGAGTTCATTCCAATAGGAAGGTCTGTGGCAAGTGCGGACACTCTGCTGACCTAGAGTGATTGGTCTCTGAATAAATCCAACCTTCCATCGTTCGTGATGACACTGTCTCCTACAAGTGCAATTCCGACGTCTCTTCGATGTACTATTTGAGACTTCGAAGCATCTCCAAATCCATCATGTCTCCAGCCAGTCCAGTACCATCTATCCTCAGAAAATCGCGCATCGAATACGGGGCCAGGAGTCTTCACCAGTTGAGGTGTCGTATACAAATCATCCAACAATCCGGCATCACCGTTTTCAAGCATGAGGAACCAACCCGCTCCTTCGCTATATTTTACTCCCGCCAAAGGGCCGGAAAGAGGAACAACATGACTGGAGATGAACGATCCATCCTCCGCATCTAGCAAAGTCACAGCCCCTGATCGTGACCAAAGTGAGATTCTACCCGCGTGTTCAGTACACGACACTAGCGTATCCGAGTACTGGAACTTCGACCGCCCGAGCCATTCTGGATATGGAGCCCTCCACAACTCCTCTGCAAATTCATTGATTATGTAGACGCCTCTATTCAGAGTCGCGAAAACTAATCCGTTCGTAACGCGTGTGAGTGCCATAGGTTCTGCATCAAGACGCTTCGACCATGTGGAGGAAGCGGGCATCAGAACCTCAGCATCAGAAACTTCCCTGAGATGCTGCCTACTGCCGCCATCTTCCCATTTACCGTCTAAGGGCAACGCAGCCATCCTGGCTTCCCTTAACTCCTGATCAACCCAAGTCCCAATCCATGATTCTCCAATCACGACTCCTCCTGAGATGTTTGCAGGGAATGGAGTGACAGGCTCGTGCAGTGGATTACCATTCGAATCTATTCTGAGCAACTCACCTGAGCACCCGGCCAGTACATTCACTCCTTTACTCTGGTCAACCCTCATCGGCTGGAAGTCATACCGGACCCTTTGCACGTCAACCGCTCACGCACCCTGCGCTTGAAGGTGTGGCTAGGGAGATTATACGAGTGCCCCCATCGCGAGACATGGTCACGCTGCTTCTGGCTTCGTCTCAAGACAATGCATCAGTCAATTTGCATCGAGCCATGCTCGACTTAGGAAGATGGTCGAAGCCAACCACCCTTCCTCATGGAACCATGCACCAACACATTTCCCGGGACGTCCATCTACTACTCATTGAACAGTTACACATCCATGCGGACGGAATCGATTCAATCCATGAGGAAAACGCAGATTGCGAACTTGAAGAGGTTTTGATACTCTCAAGACACGTTTCTGCGACAAATACTCCTGCACTGACTCTTCACGCAATCGGAATTCCAGGTGAGACGCCCCATGGAGAAGAAGGTCAGGCTGGAGGGACAAAAGGGACAGTAGTGCCACCTTCACCTAGGTTCGCTTCCCTATTCAGAGGGATACTGTCAGAAGGCAAGTCCCGTGGACTCGACTCGGAGTATGACCTGACTCTGGAGACGACTCATCACGGACCGGTTCTGTCCAAACCAACTCTATACATCGAGATTGGTTCGACGGAGGACCAGTGGAACAGCAAGGAAGCAGGCGACGCATGGGCTAGCGTAATCTCGGACAACCTCGGTCTAGACGAATCTGTGCCAATTTCATGGCGAGAAGGCGAGGATGTCATGATTGGCCTAGGAGGTGGCCACTATGCTCCTAGGCACAAGGCGGTATTATCGGATTCAGAGTTATGGGTAGGGCACCTTTTGGCGAATTACGCTCTTCCTTTTGAGAATCCAGAAGAAGGAAAAGAGCCCATGGGAGCATGGAAGCATGCGATTCGAACCTCAGTTGAATCCACAATGTCCGCATTCCCAGGGGGTCAGTTCTTCGCTCATCTCGATAGGAAGTCCTTCAAGGGCTGGCAGCGAACTGCGATTCTGAGCCTTTTGGAAGAGTTGGGAGTGCCAGTCAGACGGGGAAAAGAGCTGAGTTGACTCTCGCAATTGTGAAGTCTCGTCCAGCCTTCCAGGGTGTAGATGAGACTGTTCGGACAGTTGGTAGTCGGCTTGATGCCTATTACTCCAAAGGCTTTCATCCGTTGGGTCTCAAAGAGGTATGTCGCAGGCTCAGACATGCAAAGTGCGATTTCTCTGATGCGTGAAATGAGCGACGAGGGGGCCTGTTTCACGGTCGATGTTCTGGGGGAGGAAATCATTTCAATGGTGGAGGCAGAGTTCTTCATTGAAGAGTACTCGACGCTAATTGATTCGATTATTGAAAACAATATAGATGCGAACATCTCAATCAAACCAACTGCATTCGGTCTGCTGATTGATCCGGATGCTGCTCTGGCTAACATCGAGGCTCTAGTAAGGAAGGCAGCACAGCACAATATGTTTGTTCGCTTGGACATGGAGGATCACAGAGTCACCGATTCAACAATCGATGTTTGCACTGCTATGCACGAGAAAGGACTCCTCAATATCGGAGTAGTACTGCAGGGCAGACTAATGCGAACTTTATCGGACATCAGCGATATTTGCGCTGCTACCGGTAAGAACACTGATTTCAGAATCTGTAAAGGAATATACCTAGAGCCTGAGAACATTGCGCACACAAAATACTGGGAAATCGTGCATGGCACTAACGATGCCATCGATGCCATGCTTGACTCGGGAGCCTATACTGCCATCGCATCACATGACAATCCAGTCATTGCCCACTCTCTAGCAGCTCTGAAGAGTCGGGACATGGGCCCGGGAAAATCCGACCCAAGACACTCAGAATCTCCAGAATTGTCTGCGGGCAAGGGGGCCGGATACGAGTTCCAGTTTCTCCTTGGAGTTAGGGGTGATGTTAGACGTAAACTCTCAGAGCAAGGGCATACGACTAGAGTCTACGTACCATATGGCACCAAGTGGTATGAGTACAGCATGCGCCGCCTCAGAGAGAATCCCGAAATCGCCTTCCATGTGACCAAGGCGCTTCTGATGCCATGGACCAACAAGCGCTAGTCTAATCGATTGGATGCAAGTAAATTCGACGAAGGTCAGAAGCTGCTCTAGTCCCTCTCAGAGTTCTGCCCTTGCCAGTGTGCAGGGCCCTGATTCGCCAACGCCTACCTTCTACTTCGATTACATTACCACAAGAGAACTCCTGTTCGGGATTGCACTCTAATGCCCCAGACGAACTCTCTTCTCCCTCTGTCATAGTGATTCTGACCGTGACCCTATCTCGGCGCACAGCCCAAGCAGCTTTGATTTCCGTGACATGCAGGGACTTTCGAGGCTGAGAGGCGGCACCGTCAATCCTAGAAATCTCCCAGTGAGCAGAGTCCCATTCGAAAACCTCTCCCACGGCTAGAACCTCGTCCTCGTCAACCTCAATTTCTGCGGCTCTGCTTGAAGCACCCTCTGAAAGAGTAAAGCCCAGCTTCACTGCCTTGGGCGGGCGCATGACGATTGTCTGGACCTTGCCACATTCCAAGCATCTGGCTAGCACATCGACTCCACTTCCGCGAGGAGTCCTACGAAGCTCTTCATGCTCGGTTGACTGAGCGCAATTAATGCACTCTGCTAATTGTGGTCCCGCATCATCATCAAGACCGTCTGTCATGTGTCTTCGGCAGTCGTCGCCCACTTGAAACCATCCAATGCGATGATTGAATAGAAGTCGCCCAGAGCAGACACCGTGTCTGCCGTAGATGGAGGATTCGGACTCCCTCAGATGTCAGAGGAAGAGATGTTCTCATTACTACTCTCCGAGGATGCTGATAGAGACGATTCCGAACCGGCGATTGCAGCGGGAATAGGAGAGCAGATGCTGCACATGAGCCTGCGTCCACTACCGCGTTCAATGCGAACTCGAATCAGAGACATTTCGGGTAGAATTCCTGCGAAGAATGCAGTATTGATTGGAGGTGGAATTGGGCATCTTTCAGCTTGGTTACTCGATTTGTGGTGCGGCGACCCTGCGAATCCCCCTGAAATCCCTCCATCTAGGCCGGACAGTTTCCGTATCGTTGAGCCCGGGGGAAAATTCGGAGTAATTATTGACAGACTTATCAGGAGACACGGAGCGGAAGGCTGGACACAGATTATCCAGATGCCTTGGAATGAATTGGCTGCCGAAGCAGCCACGTGGTCGGCAGCAACTGCAGCACTTCCGCAAAATGCCAAATCATCTCCTTTGCCTCTGCCAATCGACCTCGTGGTTGTCGATGTTCCAGAGGATGAGAGAGCTACGACAGCGAGATCTGCCTTCGAACTACTCTCTGCAGGAGGAGTTCTATTGGTGCAGGAGCCCGAGGTTCCCACGGGAGATGTCGGAGTAGCCGATTCACCTTCAGAGATGACTTCTGCTCAGAAGAAGGTGGAATCTTTCAATCAATGGATATCTTTTGTCAAGCATGTCAGTGACAATCATTCCTTAGGATTCGTAGAACTAACCGGAGGAACCCTCGCAGTACTCCGTCGAACCTGAATTGTCTCACTTACTTCCCCTTCGATAACAGGTTGCATGGGATTCGAGATTTCCACTATCGAGGAAGAGGTGTTTCCTAATGATTCGAGCAACAAATCAACCCTAAGAAGTCCGTATCCATAATGGTCATCATGCTCGCTCTGACCTTCTTTCATCTGCGAATTCCCACTGATTAAATCCTTCATCTGAGCTACCGCCCCAGGCCCACCGGCATCGCCTTCACGCTGTAATTCAGGATGTCCTTCCAGTATCAGGGCCAAAGCGCCAGAAACCCACGCAGTAGATGCAGAAGTCCCACTGGACCAACCCCACCATGAGCCCGAACTCAATCCTCCTGCCAACAGAATTGGAACTTCGTGTCCCGGTGCGACAACTTCCGGTTTCTTGTCTGGATCGCTTCTCGGGAAGATTGGGTTGGGCCAGATTCTGCCGTCGTTGTCACCTTGTGAACTGCCCGTCCAAATTGCACCCGTGCGAGTTACTCCTCCGACACAGATTACATCCTCAACTGAGCCAGGAGATTCGACATCTCCATCATCATCCTCGCCATCGTTACCCGCAGCAGCCACTACATACACTCCCTGGTTGATTGCATCTTCGACCGCTTCCTCCAGAGCATCAGTGGTGAAAAGACCAGACCCGAATCCTTGTGCGCCCCCTAGACTCAGAGAAATAACATCTGCCTGACTGGCCACACACCAGTCTACAGACTCGGCAATATTTTCATCATTGCCAATGCCCTGGTCATCTATCGCTTTAGCGACTAGCAAGCTTACCCCTGGAGCATTACCTGTCAAACCATCTTCAGCAACAATGATTCCAGCCATCGCCGTCCCATGTCCTTCATCATCGTAGGGAGAATCCGAATCGCCTATTGCATCATGCCACCCTACAAGATTCATCTTCTGCAAATCGCGATGTTCAGAATCAATTCCTGAATCGACTATACACAGCACCACTCCTGTACCATCTCCAGAAACAGCATCTACTCCTGTCATGTCTCTATACTCGTCTTCCCAGGTCAGTAATGCAGAAGGCGGCCCACCAATCGTTATGTTTGCAGCCTGAGAGATAATCCATAGGCCTGCAATGGCTAAACTCAGTAGAACAATCAATCCTGCAGAAACCCCAATGACTAGTTTCAGAGAATCTCCTTGTCCACTTTTCGACTCTGAATAGTCAAGCAACTCGTTTTCAAATCCATTATCTGCGTCAATATCCAATTCATCTGACAAATGACCACCTTAGGATATTACCATGCTTCAGGTCTACTGAAGTGACTCACTACTGTGGTGTTCGATTTACAACTTGGACATTCAATTCTGATAGGAAGGGCTGAGTCACACTCAGGGCATTTGGTCCCTGGCTTACCCGAGCCGGAACAACTCTCCGAGCAAGGCACCTCTATTCGGCCCCCGTCGTGTCTGGTTGCCGGAGTACTACCCGAACATATCGGGCACTTGCCCTGCTCAGCCTCCTGGACGGGCTCAGGTGCGTCTCCAGATACTTCTCTAGCTCTAACTGATTGGATCCTATCTTCTGCATCTCCAAGCATGAATTGAGGATACCAAAGCACGTGAACCAATAACACAGATGCAACGAATCCTGTTATTACGAACATCGCAACTAGCAGATTGCTATAATCTTCAATAGGTGGTCTTTGAGCAATGGCGTGTGCACCAGACCACGACATCAGATTGATCATAATCATCCATGCACCTAGCGCAAGACTCCATGCCCTCAGACTATGGTCTCTCCAAGCCTTCTGTACCACACGTGGGTCCGGATGTGCATGCCTCTCTTGGACATGAATATCTCTAGTCTCAATGACCGCTCGATGTACGACAACTATTGCTAGGAAGAATAGAATCAGATTCGACATTACTAGCGTAGCCCAATCTCCCAAGGTTGTTGAACTAGGAAAGTCGGGTTTACCGGAATGAGCACTAATGGAGCCCAACTGAATCACAATCATACCTAGCCAAAGATAAACCAGATTTTCCCTCATTATCGGATATTTTCCCCACATAGTGATGAAGACACCAGTCCATGCAATCAGGGAAAGCAAAGCCATCATGAGGGATAGATCAGAGAGATTCCTAAAGCCAGTTAGCCCGAATCTATTGTAATCTCCACCAGTTGCAAGCTCCCCAATTCCGAGATCCCATGAGCCTAATACCAATGCAATGAAGGCCAATCCAATACTTGTCAATTCTCCGATATTCCATCTTCTCCGAATCATAGTTAAGTGGAAAATAGAATCCTCTCTAATGACATCCAAGAATGCCAAACGCTCATCCTTGTCAGAGAGCCGAAAACTCAACTCTATGTCAGTTAGGCGGAAGGACTCAATTCCATTCCCGACCACATCCGGACTGTCACTGCCGCCCTCGCCCACGACAACCCCGAATAGAGGCACCGAATAAGGGACGCGCTAGTTGAGGACTGCGGATGCACGAACAAGAAAGGTGGCGCCGAGAGGGAGATTTGAACTCCCGAGGGAAAATCCCACATGATTTCCAGTCATGCGCAATACCGGGCTATGCGATCTCGGCTGGCAGCCCTACGAGTAACAATCCCGACTTGAGTTTGTTGATGGATAAAGCATCCAAGCCCCATCGTAGCGATTAAATCAGCCCCATCGATGGAAGGCCTGCCGCCACTGTGGCTTAGGGGTATAGCGTCGCCTTGGTAAGGCGAAGGTCGGGGGTTCAATTCCCCCCAGTGGCTCCATTTAATTCAACAAAATTACAATGAGAATATACATCCAAATGAGTCTGTTCGTAGAACAGAACCAATTCATTCATAATGCACCTAAACCCAGGTGACAACATGCCAGCCGAGCGGAAGACAGTTGCGAGTTTACTCGTACTGCTAATTTTGATTGCACCATTGACAACAGCGGACACAGCCTCATGGGATGGTCCGACTAGTGTGAATACTCAGGGGGGGACTGCTACAATCCAAGGATTCGAAGTCCCCGGAAATGCCACCGTATTAGATGCATGGTTGCATGTTTCGGATTCGCCGATGGCAGGGTCTAATGTTCCGGCTACTGTATGGGATAACGATGTAATTACCAATGGAACGTTGACTGGCACAACAACAGATCTAATCCCGGGACAGTTGTCCTTAGAAGATGACATGACACTATCTCAGATTACCGACTTAGACATTGGAAATTACTCGATTGACCTGGATGGTAGGTACACTGCAGGACCGGTCCCTCTCGTAATGACACAGTTTGAGCTTACAAGTGGATATTCTCCGCATCCTCATTGCAACAATCTGACTGGATACAATCTCAGTGCAGGTTATGACGATGATGACAGTGGCGGGTTAAATGGCGCAGAAATTACTTCTTCGCATTATCTCTGTCAAACCAATCATGTTGTACAGGGGGGCAATGGAAGAGTGGCAAATGGCACTCTGGTCAACGGCAGTTTCAGCTCTTCTTCGGCCACAATCCCTGCCGGTAATTCTACCTGCTCTGAGGGAGGAATTGTGCTTACATATGGCAATGACTACGGATTATACTACGACGACAACTACGCACTCAATGCGACTGAAGTTGACGGCGAGTTAATTTTCTGCAATCGCCCAGTTCACTGGTTTGCCACCAATCTGGAGTTGAATGGAACTATCTTAGGATCCGAGCAGACTCTATCTCATGGAGTAGTGCCCTCTCGTGCTACTGAGGGCAAGATTGTAGTCGGCACTAACCCCGGAACTCCTTTCCCTGCCGATACGGATGCATGGTTTTCATTCCCTGTTGCTGTTCAATTAGCCAGCAAACAAGTCAATTACAACCTGTCCTATGATATCTGGCATCATCTGGATGGCAGTGAAGCAGGAGCATGGCTTGAGTATCGAACTAGAACTGCAGCAGGCTATGGGGATTGGACTTGGATTCAGCCCGATGGCGGATATCCTTATTCCATCTCTCATGCGAATCTATCTGTAAATGGAGCACCATCGGGTGCACTACCGGTCTACAGTGGAACAGGACACAGCGGTTGGATTTCAGACTCACTAAACCTCTCAACCATTCCTGGAATGTCTAATGACACCGTGAATGAACTGAAGTTCAGATTTAGGGTTTGGACTTCTGAAGACTCTGACCTACGCCCAGGTGTTTTCATCGACAACATCTTGGTTCACAACGATGGTTCTGGAGGTGCAGTTTGGCATCATGGATGCGACAGGAATGGATACCACTACGCACCATATGGCACGAATCAGTGTAGATATTCGAACAACGTAATTGGTAGTCTACAGACCCAAGTCAATCTCACAAATGTAGCTGACATGATATTCACTCTCCATTGGGATCTAGAGGGCTCATCATGGGACAATCTCTGCATCGAACTTTCGAACAATGGCGGCACATCTTGGATAGATATTAGCTCTACAGGAGGCTCGCCCACTACCACTCAATGCAGGTCTCGTTCCGGTAATATACCCGGTAGTGGATATACCGATATGAGTGGAATTACTTATCAGGATGACTCTGGGGGGCCGGTCGATATTTCTCTGTCCGTGCCTGCCTCACATCGGCTTACCAATGTCCAACTCAGATTTGTAGTTCAGACTGACGCCTCTGTACAATATGGGGGAGTCTCAAACTCTGACCCTGACGGTCGCGAGGGACTTACTGTGTATTCTTTCAAAGGGCTTGCTGCTAGCGGCGCTCAATTATTCCACACCGAGATAGGCTCAGTCACTGCTAATACATATGCAACTGGAGTCAATGAATGGCGTTTGTTGACATTGAATTCAGGCTACTACAGCAAAGTCTTCGGCTTTGAGGACTCTGATGCTTCAAATCCAGAATCCGCCGATGCGCCTGGCTTCCAGAGAGGCACCAATGTGAATAATTGCGAAGTGACGACTTGCAAATTCATTCTGGATCATTATACTGATACAGACAACGAATTTGGCCCAACTAGTGCCAGTTCTTTCCCCTATGCTTACGCTATCGGCGGTGAAGGAACGATCACCTCAGTAATCAGTAATTCATACCTAATGACACCGACCTACAGTGTACCAGATACAGGACTTACAGAGTTTGTATTCGATCACTGGATTTGTATGAATTACTTCACATACATCGGAGGTGCTCTCTTCATGCAGGTCAATGGAGGCTCTTGGCAGCATTATGACCCAGGAACTTACACTACTACGATGTACACTTTTGCGAGTACTACTGTCCTCGATGGACTGGGCATTTGGACTACGGTCCATTGTGGAGTCGATAATTTCGAAACTGTTGCTATCGACTTGTCTCCTTGGAGGGGCGATGACGTTAGATTCAGATTCATTGCTGCAGCCAAGTATTCTGATGACGACTCCGGATGGTTCATCGACAACATTGGACTCAGACAGGCCAACTTCAGTTCACCTGGAACTTGGATTAGCGATGAATTCCAGCTGGGCCAGCAAGATCGGTTTGACTATGGAATCATCGAAGTCACAGGTACTGCAGATGATTATGCAAACAATACTCTGACAGGCACCCTACTGGATGCAAATACTATGGTACCTATTCCAGGATATTCTGAAGTTGATTTCCCAATTAGCCTAGCCGGTTTAGATGTGGACTCTTACTCTCAACTGAGGCTTCAACTGGACCTTGATACTCAAAATCCCGTCTCTACTCCAACAGTCGAGGAAATCAGAATTGGAGGGTCCAGAATCTTATCTTCAGCTATGGGAGGGCTAAATGGATGGGACATTTCTAGCGGAATCGAGGTCATCGACGGAGCTCTAAATGCTACTTCGATTTCTGGAACAATTACTTCTGAATACATACATTCTCAGAGGCCAATCAAGGGGCTGTCTTTCACTGGAAATTCCTCTAGTAATGTGTACATTGAGGTGTTTGATGCACATGGTAATGCCTTAGGTGCTAATCCGAAAGGCTCAGCCGTCTCCTTCAATACCCCTCAGACTGGGTATTCACTCGAAATCACTCTCCCTACGAATGGCTACATCACCACCCTGTCAATTAATCATGACTACGGCGAGCCCGCTAGGGACGCCTCAATTGATGCTGCTGATGATGGAAGCATAGATTGGTCATTCCCATCATCGCTGGGCAGAGGACATTATGCTTGGCAGAGCAATTTGATTCCCGATTCTGCAATTGGTACGACCGAGGGAGTAGGCTCAGTTACTCTATCTGTGGACTCATCAGGAACTTCGATTTACTCCATTGTCCCAGTTAATTCCTACGTCAACTCAGGACTAATATCGGTATCTTCGGACTCTGATGGATTTGAATCTCCAGTCAGTTTCTCAATCGCTGGTTCGTCCCTCTCAACTGGCACGGCAGATGAACTAATGACTACAGCCCTATCTGTTTCTCAGTTGACGGCAATCAACTCTCTTTCTTCGGGTTGGACTGACCCTGAAACAAATAGAGATTGGAGGGTAATCCAAATCTCACTTACGTCGACTTCGCAGCAGTATGTGACTGTCTCTGGCTTAGCTCTAGGATATACCACATTTGAGAACGTCTCAGGTTTGGGTGAGGCAATTGGTGCCTATCATGATGCCAACACCCAAGACGATCCACCACCAGAAGATGTTTCGATACCCTTTGTATTCTCGTCCGATATTGGCTCGATTTCAGTTGATGGCGACTTAGTGTATGCATACTTTGTAACAAATAGGGACTTCCAAGTTCCCAACACCTTGTATCCGGATGGTAATGCTATCGAGATTGTAACTAGGCATCATCACCTAGATGACAACTCAGAGATTGCTACGATTTCACTTACTGGATCTGCATCGGACGGAGAAACAATCCAATTCGCTGTGGAAAACAATCCCGATGGACTTTGGGGATTGGGTTCTGCCGTAAGTTTCCAGCAAGGTTCTGGTTCCAACTTAGCACCATTAGATGCCTCGGCTAGTTATGTCGAAATACTCGCCAATAGCGATGGATTCGAAGATGTAGTTGTACACTGGATTTTCGAGGTCAACTGGAATTGGGACGACGTTGCAACAATTCAGTGGGCCGCAAAGGCCATGATTGCCAACGGTGAGACAGTTTGGCCCGCTACTGCCACCAGCGGAATGTTTGGTGCCAAGGCTGTAGAGAATGATATCCAAGTTGAATCGTTTGAGGTCAGGGATGAATTTGGAAGATTACTTTCCAATCAATTCTCCACATTCTATCCATTTACTGTTAGACTTGGCTCGGATGTGAACATTACTGGAAATGTTCGATTCCAAGATTCTCAGAACCACAGGCCAAGCATGAATGATTTCTCTGTCGGACTTAACCTGTCAGGAAACCTGTTCTCCCTCACTTCGGGAGAAGACGGAGCATTCTATGGGATAGTAACTCCGCCAGGCTCTCTTTCCGAGCTTTCCTTGGCCCCAATTGTGATCAATGTCGGTCCAACGGGAGCAATAGGCGCCGAAGACACATCAGGGGACACAACTCAAGTCATTGTCAGAATTGATGCTAATCCGCCAACTGTGGGTCCAATCGAAATTAGTACGGACATTGGCTTGCAGTCAGCAAACGGAAAGGTTTGGGAGCCGACAAGCCCGATTTCTGTTTATGTTACATCTGACGAGTACGAGTCTCGTGGGGAAGAAATCACACTAAGATATTGGAGAGAAGGAGTCGACGACCAGAATATGGATGGCGTTGCCGATGAAATCGAATACATGTCCATCCCTATGCCGCTATCATCAGGTCTGACTGGTCAGCAACAGATCCAGTTCCCGCCTGTGGATATTTCCGGCGTTCCAACAAACGGTGTCATGCACATGTACATCGAAGGTACTGATTGGGCTGGTAATACATATCAGGATGGCGGAACAGGTGGCGGTCCGGGCGCCGAAAATGCTTGGTCTTCTGTAGTAATTGCCACAGATGAGCCAACTAGCATTATTTCTTCAGGATTTGATATGGATCGCGAAATCGGCTACCTATTAGCAGGAGTTCCGCATACATTCTCACTCCAAATCAACGAGCCCAATGGCCTGCAGACTTTGGACAATGTCTCAGTAATGTTGTGTGGTGACGGCCCTTCTAACCTAGGCAAGTTCTCGTACGATCCCTCTACAGGTTCCCTATGGTCGGCTGATGACAGTATGGTGACACCTCTGAGTGCACAAAGCACCTCGGTTAATTCCGATGTCATCGAACTCAGTTTAGGCTTCGAAATATCGTGGGATTATCCGTGGGAGGATGGACAACTGGGCTGCAAGCCAAGTGTTGCCATCGAAGACGATCTTTCCACCGTGGCTTACATGAATAATATAGCAGAACTATCTTGGGAACTTGACAATCAATTCATGGCATTAGCCGATTTGACTGACCTCACTCCTCCAATTATCGATATGGTTGACAACTCACTATATCTGAGGCAAGGAGATGAGTTCGGTTTTAGCGGGCATATCGTTTACGCTGGCTCACAAGTCTTGGCTACAACCATCCCTGCAGATCTGCAAGTCGAAGTAGAAGTGATTTATGGAACTCAAGAAGTTGATTCAGTGGTCGATGTAAACTCGGATGGTAGTTTCACAGGAAGTATGATCTTACCTTCAAGAGTTCCTCTGAACCCAGAAATGCCAGTAACCACTTCTGTGCTAAACATACCTGGCCTAGGAAGTTCCGCTGACAACTCCGATTCTTCCATCGTGGTTGACAGCAAACCACCTCAAGCGTTGTTTAATCTGGCCGAATACCCCGATTCATCTTTGACCATTCTAGATTCAGACATGATTGGTGATGTCACAGTAACTGTCACTATGGTGGATGAAATTGGAATGACCGACGGTCCCTTGCAAGTTTCTTGGGTCTATATCAGATCAAACAATCCAGTGCCCGGAACTGAGGCCACCGGGGAACTATCGATGATTATCGATGGGGATACTGAAGATGTTTACCAGTCAAGGCTTGATATGACGCCGCTGAATGGCATGGATATCGAGCCCGGAGATCATATTTGGTTCTGGATCACATCCACCGATAAGTCCGGTAACGAGATTATTGGCTCCGGAAGCGAGCCTGCACCTAGACAAGTAACTGTCAGAATTATGGAATTCCTTGGCACATATACTAGGTCCGTAATTCAACCCAATACTAACCCAACTCAAGGAGAGATTCTGACCATTGAGACGTTCTGGGAAAATCCAGGTAAGCGAGATGGAGAAATAACTGTGGGGCTATATGAGTTGGTTGATGGGGAGCAGTGGATCCCGTCACTGTCGACTAATACTGATGGAGACATCACTATCTCTCTCCCTGCGGAGAGCTCTAGTGTCTATGCTGAATTCGAGTGGGAATCTTGGCAATCAGGACAGCCAAATCTCTACTTGATTGTAGGTGAAGACTTCGATAATCCATATCGTGCCATCACAGGAATAAATGTCAAGGCGCCAGTTACGGATGATGATAGCGAGTCCAGTTCACAGATTATGCTGTTCGGCGGAATTGCAGTTGTAGCAGTGCTTGTTGTGGCCGTGATGATGTCCCGTGGAAAGGGAGAAGAGGACTTCTACTACGAAGACGACGAAGAGTCATACTACGAAGACGACTCATGGGAAGGAGACGACGAAGAAGAAGGTGAAGACTGATCTTCGCTGAATTCTTCGTATCAAATAATCTAACTTGTGAGACAAATAGCACCTTCCTTGTTTATAGGCCAAAGGTGAGGGCTATTCCGGTTGGAGGAGCAATCCTCCAGATGGGATGCGCATGACTAAGGACAGCGAAGCAGGTACATTTGAGGAGCTTAAGGGAGAAGTAGAGGAACTTAGGGCATTAGTCAATACGCTACTGACTATTATCATGGAAGAAGCAGACGGTGTACAGTCTGGGACCGCTCCATCAATACCGGACCAACCCAAGCGCGGATACTCGATGTAATCAGTACTGCACTGGTTCAGGATCTATGCTTCGCCACATGTACCAAGTAGCTACTGTTCTCCAAGGAATCCATTTCTGCGATATCAATTTGATTTGCTCAACGCTCATCTCTTCGCCATCAGAATAGTTCTTCTCCACCGCTCTAATCAGGCCGATATCAGTCAGCGGCAATACATTGGGACGAAGCAGTGCGAAAATCAAGACCATTTCAGCCGTCCAAACTCCAACGCCTCTGAGAGCAATCAACCTAGCCTTGACCTCATCATCAGCTAGGCCCTCCCAGTCAATGTCTTGGTAGCCTTCTGTCCATGAGAGGGCCAGTCCTGAGATATATTCCGCCTTCATCTTAGAAAGGCCACATGAGCATAATTCTTCATGTGAGCAAGCAAGAATTCGTCTAGGTCTCAACTCACCAACCATACTCTCTAGCCTTTGCCTGACAGCACTAGCAGCTACTGTCGATATCTGTTGGCCCACAATTGATACAACTAGGGTCCTGAACAGATTCCCTTCAGAGGTCAGCATTGAGTCATCGTATTTCGTAAACAATCTCGAAAGCACAGGGTCTGAGGACAGCTCCTGTTTAGCCTGCTTCCAGTAATCTGGGACTAAACTGGAGGGCATGTCGAGCGCAACGTCACATAGTTCAAGACGACTTCGTACCTCGTAGCCCCGTGGACGCGGAGAGAATCTTACTAATCGGCGCTGCTGTTGCTACAGTGGCCTTTGTCGTAGTTGCACTATACCAGCCCGAGGCTTTGGAACCAGGGCCAGACTGGGAGGTATCCGATGGTTGCTTGGGCGGCTTGGAGCATAGCGATGTAGGAATTTCTTACCATTATCATCCCAATCTGAAAGTCATAGTGGATGGTCAGCAATTATCTATTCCAGAAAATACAGGGATAGATCAGTTCGGATGCAAGGAAGGCATGAGGTGGATTCACGTTCATGATTCTACTAGCAGTGGATTCACAAAATTACATATTGAGACTCCTAGCAAGTACAATGTTCCACTAGGTGCTTTCTTTGAGATATGGGAGAGGGAAGGCGGACCGTCCCTAACTGCTGACAGAGAGTTCGATATAGACAGAAACGGAATTTCTGATTGGGAAGAGTACGACATCAGTATGGATGTCAATGGAGACTCAAGTGATAAGTTTGAGAAATATATCATGGATGATAATGATCAGATTGAACTAATTCTAACATCGAAGAGTTAGCCCTTAATCACGGCCAGTGGCCTAAGTCGAGCCACTGGTCTAGCCAGCCCCGCTTTCTCAGTCAATTCGACTACATCATCGACATCCTTGTATGCCTCGGGAGCCTCTTCAGAAAGGACGTTTGGAGTCTTAGCCCTGACATGGACTCCTTGCTGCTCAAGACGACTCATCAATTCCTCCGCATCCACACTCTTTCTCGCAGCAGTCCTGGAGAGCTGTCTACCTGCACCGTGGCAAGAAGATGAGAATGCATCGTTGCCACCCTTGGTAGGGCCTGCGAGAACCCATGAAGCAGTCCCCATGTCCCCGGGCACTAGGACTGGCTGGCCTACAGATGAGAATCTAGTTGCAAGCTCTGGATGGTCTCCTCCTAGGGCCCGAGTTGCACCTTTACGATGGACGCAGCACTTGCATGACTTACCATGCACCACATGATCCTCAACCTTGGCGATGTTGTGACTGACATCGTAGACCACATCAAGCTCTCCATCAGGCCCTAAATGTTCCCTCAGTACACTTCTCAGCCTCTGCGTCAGGGCGGAGCGGTTGGCAAAGGCATAGTTGCCCGCTGCCCTCATGGCGTCAAGATAGGCCTCTCCCTCGCGGCTGAATATAGGGGCTGCTGCAAGTTGCCTGTCTCTGAGGCGATATCCCCACTCAGGGGCAACCCAGCCATTTCCTGAACGATTGTACTTCGATTCGATGGCTGCGACATGCTCGCTACAGACTTGATGCCCCAGTCCTCTCGAGCCGGTGTGAATCATCGCAGTAATCTGCCCCTCCCGAAGGCCGTATGCCGCAGCTGCGAGCGGGTCCACTACTCGATCGACTACTTGCAACTCTAGGAAGTGATTGCCAGAGCCCAGAGTGCCTAAGGCTTTCATGCCCCTTTTCACGGCCCTCTCACCGACTTCACGCTCTTCGCTATTAAGCCGGCCGTTAGATTCGATGACCTCAAGATCTCGATACTCCCCCCAGCCTAATTCGACCGCGGCACCGGCACCACTGCTGAGGATGGAATCCATCTTCGTACCATCTAATCCTACTCCTCCCTTGCTGGATGCGCCTGCAGGAACCTCTCTGGCTAACATTCCGGCGAGGGCCTTTGAATCGATATCTTTGAGCTCAACATCCATCGAACATAGACGCACTCCGCAGTTAATATCGAAACCAACCCCTCCGGGAGATATAGCACCACCCAACTCTCCCGCTTCGATATCCGTGGCGACCACACCACCGATTGGAAACCCGTAGCCGAAGTGCCAGTCAGCCATGGCCCATGCTTCTCCGACTATTCCGGGCATTCCTGCCGTGTTACACAACTGCTCAGGACTGCGATCGTCAGTATGTACTGCCAAGTGCTCAGCATCTGCAATCAGCAACGCGTCGGTCAACATCTCTCCGTGCTTTGAGATACGCATCCTTCCATCAATATCGGAACTCAGATGCTCGCGCCACGAAGCACTCATGTGTGATTCGTGTGGCATCTTCAATTTCAACGCGCCGTAAACTCAGCGAGCGATAGATATGTCTGATGAGTATGATTTTGACAATCGCTTTCAAGTCGTGGCATTGAATCGGTGAGCATAGAGGTGACAGCGTGGCGTTCGGAGAGATTCACATCCCTTACTGGGAAGAAGCCGGATTCATTCGTAGAACTTGCAGAGTCACTGACCAATTCTTCTGGTCTAGGGATCCTGTCAGAGAGACTTGTGGAGACTCCATTGAGGACCCTTACACCTTCATCGGCAAACCAATAATCGAAGGCTTCCCTATGCGCGGGAAAGCACTCAAAGATGCTATGCGAGAGATGTTCCTCAATTTCTTTGAGCAACGTAATCATGAGCGCGTCTCAGCATACCCTGTAATTGCTAGATGGCGCGACGATATTCACCTAACAATTGCTTCAATCGCTGATTTCCAACCGCATGTGACCAGCGGGATGGTGCCGCCACCTGCCAATCCACTAGGAATCTCACAGCCTTGTATCAGACTTACTGATGTTGCCGCAGTAGGACGTTCTGGTCGCCACCTGTCAACATTCGAGATGATGGCCCATCACGCCTTCAACCGGCCTAATGATGGTGATGTGGTGTATTGGATTGACCAATGTGTTCGCTACTGCGACGAGATGCTCTGCGAACACCTCGGCATCGATCCAACTGAGATCACATATCTTGAGAATCCGTGGTCTGGAGGAGGGAATGCCGGGCCCGCCTTAGAAGTCATCGTAGGTGGACTTGAACTCGCAACACTCGTGTTCATGAATCTAGAAGAGCATGAGGGCGGAGATGTAGAGATTAAGGGGCTGAAGTACAGAGAGATGGACTTGCAGATTATCGATACAGGATATGGTTTGGAGAGGTTCTGCTGGGCAGCAGCCGGAACGCCCACCATATACGAGGCAATCTATCCTGAATCGGTAGATTGGCTCAAGTCATTAGCCGGATTCGACGAGATGGTTTCTGGGCTAGAGTTGTCTGTCGAGACAGACACTCTCCTCGGAGAATTGTCTAGATTAGCTGGGATTCTAAATATAGATGTGGGGACCGATGTTGAATCTCTTTATTCGATCCTTTCACAGCGCCTAGTAGATTCTGGCTTGGATATCTCGGTGGATGAATTGAAACGACTCACTGAGCCGCTTTCAGGCATTTATGCAATTCCCGACCATATGCATGCGATTTGCAATATGCTAGGAGATGGATTGGTCCCTAGCAATGCTAAGGCCGGCTATCTCGTTCGTATGCTCTCTCGTAGAGTCTGTAGGATGAAGGATGATTTGGGCCTAGATGTTTCACTCGCCGAACTCGCCACTCATCATATCGACACCCATCTGGACTATTCTGGATTTGTCCAATCCCGCGAGGGAACTCTGGCAATTCTCACTTTAGAAGAGCAGCGCTATCATGAGATGCTGCGTAAGGGCGAGGCTGCCGTGAGGACCGCTTTGAGAGACCTTCCTCAGGATGCCAAGGAAGCACCGGATGAGACTCTTTTCCGGCTTGCTGAGGAGAGGGGACTGAATCCCGACATGGCCGCATCTATCGCCAATGGTGCAGGATGGGAACAATTGGAGGTGAGAGTCGGATTCGCCGCCGATATGGCGGCCAGAAACGCCGAGCGAACCAAAGCAGCCGCTTCAGCGAGAGGGCACAGCGAATTATTTGAATCCGGAGAATTGCCTGCCACATCGCTCGATTTCTATCAAGACACCAGTCTGACCTCTTTCGACGCCTCAGTTCTAGGGTGTAAAGAGCTCACTAAGGGCCAGTTGACGGCACTGAACTTATCCTCAGAAGTCAGTATAAAACCGACACATTCTGTCGTTCTCGACCGCACGCTCTTCTATCCCGAGGGGGGAGGTCAGTTGGGTGACCAAGGAACATTGGGAGGAGTCAATGTCGCCGACACTAGAATAGAGAACGGAGTCGTTTACCACCTAACGGATGGTCCAGTTTCAGGCTCCACATCCGGTCAAGTCGATTGGCTTAGGCGAAGACAGTTAATGGATCATCATACTGCTGTGCATATTGTGGGAGGCAGCGCTAGGGCACTCCTAGGGCCTCATGTCTGGCAGGCAGGTTCGAACAAGGGCGAGCGCTATGCCAGAATCGACCTGACACACTATCAACGTCTCACGAGGGACGATCTAGACAACATAGAGGACTATGCAAATGGAATCATTGCCGCTGACCCTGCCGTTGAGAAGATTGTCCTAGATAGGGCTGAGGCGGACTCCCGTTTCGGCTTTGAGTTGTATCAGGGAGGCCCTCCTCAACACAGGGAAATCCGAATCATCAGAATCGGCGATTACGACGTCCAAGCTTGTGGGGGCACGCATCACGACAAAGCAGGCGAAGTCGAGGAGATTCGCATAATTAGGTCCAGTCAAGTCCAAGACGGGGTCGAGCGTCTGCAAATCGTGGCCGGAGAGACCGCGCGCGAGCACACCCGGGCGCAAGAGCGCCTTCTAGCCGAATCCAGTGAAGTTCTAGGAGTCTCCCCAGAAGACCTACCCGGGGCGGTTTCGCGATTCTTTGAGGAATGGAAATCACAGCAGAAGAAGATTGAGTCACTTGAGGCTGAAATCGTTAGATTGCGAACCAGTGGAGGGGGCGACGGCGCTGTCGAGAAAGAAGGAATCAGATATGCAGTCATGGAGGTCGGAGGTGATATCAAGGCCCTGATGGCTATGCTCGGACAATTAACTCGTGACCCTCAGAAACCTACCTTGGCTGTTCTGGGCACTAGGGACGGCGGGGGCAAGATAATTGTCGCAAGCACCGAAGGAACAAGTGCAGCCGAGAAGCACGACGCCACCGAGATTCTCAGAGCGATTTCAGGACATATCAACGGTGGTGGAGGAGGCAGCCCTACTATGGCTCAGGGCGGAGGCTCTAATCCAGATGGGATTCCAGCGGCACTAGGTGCAGCACGTGAATTGCTCGGGTTGTGAGTATATGCCCAAACGCGTAGACGTCTCAAAGCGCGCTGCTGCCATCGAGTATGCGATCAGGGATGTTGTAGTCCCTGCCGAGGAACTGGAGAGGCAGGGGCACGAGATAATCCGACTCAATATCGGCGATCCCTTGGCTTACGATGGACTCCCAACACCCAATCACATGATTGCAGCATACAAGCAAGCTCTCGATTCTCAAGATAATGGCTATGGCCCATCATACGGCCTACCCGAACTCCGTCAAGCGATAGCCGAAGCGGAGACCGGCAAGGGTTGGTCTTGCTCAGAGCATGATGTCTATGTGACTCATGGAGTGACAGAGGCTCTGCAGATTATCTTCGCTGCGTTTCTAGAAGAGGGCACCAAAGTACTGGCACCCGGTCCACACTATCCTCCCTACATGGCATACCCGCAGATGTACGGAGGAACTACAGTAGAGTACCGCCTCGATCCGAATGACAACTGGCGAATCGACTTAGATGACATAGCTTCGAAGATGGACGACAGCGTACGTCTGCTAGTTTTGATTAATCCTAACAACCCGACTGGAAATGTTGCAACACCGGATGAGGTCGATGCACTGCTCGATATAGTACGTGATTACCCACAATGTACAATCGTCTCGGATGAGATTTATGACGGACTCGATTTTACTGGACAGATGTGCTCTACAGCATCCCGCGCCGACAATGCCCCAGTAATCACTCTAAACGGCGTCTCAAAGGTTTACTTCGCACCCGGGTGGCGCATTGGCTACATGGCTTGGCACGACCCCGAGGAAAGACTCTCTTTGGTTAGGGATGGCGTCGAGCGACTGCTACGGAGCAGACTTTGCGCATCTACTCCAGCCCAGCACGGCTACTTGGCCGGGCTGACTGATGAACATGGCTGGCTTGAAGGGCATCGCTCTAGAGTCAAGGAAAGACTAGACTATTGCATGAAGAGAATCGAAGACATCGACGGACTAGAGTGCGAGACCCCAGGGGGAGCATTCTACATGTTCGTTCGAATCACAGACGAAAGGGCAGATTCGGACAAGCAGTGGGTACTCGATCTGCTGTACCAGCACCATGTGCTAGTAGTTCCCGGAACAGGTTTCTCTACTGAATATGGTGCAGGGCACTTCAGGATGGTTTGCTTACCTCCGATAGAGACGCTCGCTGAGGCCTTCAACAGAATCGAGAAGTTCCTAGGTGATTGACCAATGGGATTCTTTGATTCGCTCAGACGAATGATGCCAAGGCGAGCCCCAAGTGACACGAAGTCGAGATGGGCATTTGTAACCGATGGCACCTGTAGGGATAATCTGCGCAATAGCGAACCTGCATGGCGTGTAGGGGTGAGTAGATTCGAGTCATTGTTGCAAGGGTTGGAGAAGAGGACAGATAACAGCCTCGGAAGACGACTAGCGCATGCTGCTCTCGAACACGAGGAGAGATTCATGAGAATGGGCAATCTGTCCAAACCCTCAGGTCGAGATCCCGCTGCATGGCAAGGATACATCTCTGACTGGGAATCTCGAGGCCTAGGTAGATTCAGTCTGTTAGATGGTGAGAAAGATATCAGAATTCTTGCTGAAGCCCCAGCTTCGGGCCCAATTTGTGCTGGTGTTCTGGCAGCGGCCTGGGAGTGCGCCACTTCCACGCGTCACCGCTTCACTTGGTCAGACGGCTCTAGGGAGGGATTGGTCGTCTCGTTGATCGAGCAGCATACTGATGTCCCGGGCCCAAGGCCCGTGAATGTCCCCTGGCTGACTTCAGCCACAACCGTCTTTGCATCCGATGAAAATCAGGATTACTGGGCCGACTACCGAGCAGTTGATGGTGGAACTTGGTCGATAATGGGTGAGCGTAAAATGATGATTCATCTCGATCTGATTATGCGCTTTGAAGAGTATTCAATCCCTTATGTCGAAGACAGTAACTTCGCGAGGTCAGGAGACTATTCTTGGAGTGGCATAGGAGGCAAACTTTCTCCCTGGTGGAATGCACTAGCAGACACAGCCAGAGAAGGATTTGTTTCAGAAGGCCATCACGTACTCGTACGTGAACACTCAGACTGGATTCAAATAGCTCGTAGGCACCTATCTTCACATGGTCTTGGGGCGGTCTCCAGAAGTAAGGAAACAGATACTCATGGCGGAGTCTCACTGATCTTCTCAGGAATATTTCATCCTGCTCTTGCCAGTGGAATCCTACTCGGCTGCTGGGAGAGAGCATACGGTAGAAATGGCCGAGTACAAATGTCAATTAGTGGCGATGAAGTAACTGTCCAGATATGCCCCTCCAGAGCGTTGGCTGATTGACGACTTCCACTCAGCATCCGTGAAACATTATATCCGAACCCAATGTCAACAGGACGGCCCCACAGGGGCCGGGTGCGCTCAGATGGCTCTGAATCATAACCAATATGCAGTTCTGGCAATTACTGTCACACTTTGTTTGGCAGGATTCTACACAATCATCGATGCCGGGCTTTCTACCACAACCTCTGGTGGTTTTGAGGAAGCATCTGGTGATATTGAATCATCCACTGACGAGATTCATCAAGCTGGCCAAGACTTCGATCAAGATGGTCTCCCTGACAGGATGGAACAGACCCTGTATGGTACTGATTGGAGAACAGCAGACACTGATGATGATGGCATGGATGACGGTTGGGAAATAGCAAACGGCCTCGATCCTCTCGACAACGGCGAGCCGGACTCTAGCGAGATTCCTTTCGACGAACCCGATAATGAGGATGAGACGGGCGAACAAAATGAGACATTCCCAAATCCCGACAACGGTCCCTTCGGAGATCCAGATAGGGACGGGCTAACAAACACTGAGGAGATGCTACTGGGGACAAACCCCAACTTAAGGGATACAGATGGAGATGGCCTAAACGACCGCTGGGAGTCAGAATACACCTATGAAATCGAAACTCCTTCTGGAAACATCATGTTGTTAGATCCACTAAATGGCAATTGGGATTGCTATCTTTTGACTCCTGAACGCAAGGCGGAGATTCAGAACGATATCGGACTTTCAGAGTGGAATTCAATGGAAAACAGTCAGTTCGGACACTCTTGTGATGCTATTTTGGATCTTGAACAACCTCAGCCAGACAGCCTCAGAAACTACGTTGAGGAGAGGTACAACACAAATCCTCTCGACGAGGATAGTGATGGCGACTTAATCCCGGATCGTTATGAGGTAGCATTTGGGCAAGTCGAAGTGGGGGTCCACTGCGGAGTTCCTCTATTCCAGACAATTCTAATTCAGTCGCCATATACTGAATTGATGAGTGGCCATGGCGATATGACGTGGTTTGAAGAGGACATGGATAGTGATGGGAAACTCAACGGCCCTGGAGACTGGGATACCGATGGCGATGGGATGCCAGATGGCTTCGAATATTGCTACGCTTACGATGATGAAGGTATGAGATTTCTAAATCCAGCCAACGCTACTGATGCTTATGGTGATCGCGATGAGGACGGCCTGAATAATTTGGATGAGTATGAGGTCGCCTATACATGGGGGGAGGAGAACTTCACCAGCCCATTGGACGAAGATACAGACGGCGACAAAATGCCTGATGGCTGGGAGCACATGAATGGCATTCATCCTAATCTCGGAAATGCAGAAGACGATCCAGACTTCGACGGTTATGATGCCGATGGTGATGGTGGCGTCAGGTATACCGAACTTCTGGGAGTCACAACCGTGCATTCTATTTCGGTCGAATTAGGCGACAGGGTTCAGGCAAACAATACAATCCTGTGGGTCAGAACAGTTCAGAATAGTCAGTACGTCAATATCCCAATCAAGACCAATATCGCTGGAACTGTCTATTCGATAAATGTCGAAATTGGAGACGAGGTCGTCAGTCGTCTGCAAGACCTAGCAGTAGTCGTTGAGGATAGCGAGCGCTTCACTAATTTGGATGAGTACAACGCAAGGGACCGCGACTCTGATGGTTTTGTCGACGGTAGATCTACTGATCCTCTAGTTGCTGACACCGATGGTGATGGCCTAATTGATGGGATTGAAGTAATCGGATGGACAATCAAAGTAGTCGATCAGGGCGTCAGACATGTTCAGGTCCGTAGCGATCCAGGTACTTTCGATACCGACAAAGATGGATTGTCTGATGCCGATGAATACTATGTGTACTTCACTAACGCAACTGACCGCGACACAGATAGTGACGGATTGGAAGATTTCACTGAGGTACTGGATGGATTCATTTGGAATGGAACACAGTACTACACCAATGCATCCTCTCATGATACCGACCTAGATGGATTGGCAGATGGCGAGGAAGTTGTAGACGGAGAAGATCAGTACATTACCCATGCAAACAATGCTGACAGTGATGGCGATGGTCTGTTCGATGGCAACGAGGTTCTGAACATTCCTCGGCCATGGCAAGGTGCAACCAACCCTTTGAACAATGATACTGATGAGGATGGCCAACCAGATGGTTGGGAAATGCAAGTCTTTTCTGTACAGCACAACACCCGTAGCCACAGCCTATGGATTTCAGTTACCAATTGGCTACCTCCTGGATGTGATTCAATGTTTGAATGTGGCTTGGGTCCAGGAGGATGGGTCTGGAGTAACTACCTTGGAGGTTTCTCAACTTCCGGAGACAGAGATGGCGATGGCGACATGGACCCCAAGTACTTCCTACATGAGATGAATCTCTCTGGATTCACTATTCCAGCAAATGGCCGCTGGGCATTAGATCCTTCATGGGGTTCACTCCCGGACTCATCCTTCGATATTGACAATGACACTTTGATGAATTCGTTAGAAGCTCCTGATCGCTGGGACACCAATCCCGTGGATGATGATACCGATGGGGACAAGCTTCCAGACGGTTGGGAGGTTCAATACTCGGAATTGGCCCTCAGTTTAGGCCTCGTAGACAATAACACGCTAGGGGCGGTTGGAGCCAGAGGCCCTATGGATCCTAAGATGGATGATTCCGATGTTGATGGTATTAATGATGGACAAGAGGACTTTGACGATGATGGGCTAAATCGTACACATCTCCTAAATAGGTACTGTCCGGGATGGAATAATCCTCAGGTTTCTGAGTGCCACATTGACCCTGCAACTCAGGAAGGAAACTCATTCTATGATGACCTTGAGAACTACACTAATTTTGAGGAATTCCAGAACGGTACTAATCCCGTCGACCCCGACTCTGATGGCGACCAATGGCTAGATGGCTCTGAGGTTTATCACCAGGATCAAGATAACGATGGAATGTGGGCTGGCTGGGAGTACTACTTCGGCTTCGACCCATTCGATCCTGCAGATGCGAATATCGACTCTGACGGCGATGGTTACATCAACAAATGTGAGAATAAATGGAACTCAAACCCCAAGAATCCAACGAGTTTCCCCAGCCAAGGCGAGTTGTGTAGTGAATTCGAGTGACCCTCTGATTTTTCTCTATCTTCCCTTTCGGACAGAATAGTATGTCTTGGTGGGTCCTCCCTACAACCGCAGACATCGGTCTGCGTGCATTCAGTGACAGTGCTGCAGGGGCGTTGAGGGAGGCTGCACTAGGAATGCAGGAGATTCAAATTGCTACTGGGGCTACGATTTCTAATCTACCAATAATGGAGTCGAATTGGACTGTAGATGCTCCAACTAAGGATTACGATAGACTACTCGTAAAATGGTTGGAAGAGGTGCTGTTCATGGGACAAGCCGAAGGCGAATGGCTCAGTGATGTATCGATTGAGATTCTCGATGGATTCATTGAGGCTACAGTCACTTCGATTGATTCAGAATTAGTGCAACGAGAACTAGAAATCAAGGCGGTGACTATGCACGAGGTCGCTTTGGTCGAGATTGGAGTGGGAGAAGTAATCGCTGGAGTGGAACCCGATATCCCCTCATTTGAGGGCCCAGGATGGATGGCTCAAGTCGTATTTGATATCTAGGCTAGAGACTCAATATTCTCTTTGCTCTCAATCCTCTACGTTGAAGCGCTGATAGACTTCGTTTGTAGTCTGAGTCACTCGAATGAATGTAGCACACTTGGGCAAATCCTTGATTCTCCTGGCTCCTACATAAGAGCAGGCCGATCTCACCCCTCCAAGTATCGATTGGATAGTTCCTTCTAAGGGTCCTCTGTAGGGCACCCTGACTTCTTTACCCTCGGGAGCTCGATGTTTGGCAACCTCGCCATAGTGTGATTCCATCGCCTTAGATGAAGACATTCCGTAGAACGACTTGAACATCTTTCCATGCTTGTTCTCGATTAGTTCACCTCCCGACTCATCATGCCCTGCAAGCATTCCTCCAAGCATCACGAAGTCCGCTCCAGCGGCGAATGCCTTTGCAACATCACCTGGGGATGAGCAGCCACCATCTGCCATTACATGACCAAGTAGGCCATGAGCCGCATCTGCACATTCTGAAATGGCTGAGAGTTGAGGGTACCCGACACCCGCAACCTTCCTAGTTGTGCAAACTGAGCCCGGACCAATTCCTACCTTGACTATGTCTGCTCCGGCAAGTATCAGCGCCTCTGTCATCTCCCTAGTGGCGACATTCCCTGCAATCAAAATCTTATCAGGAAATTCAGAACGAACTCGCTTGACGAAGTCCAAGAAAACCTCTCTGTAGCCATTGGCTACATCTATGCATATCATCTGGATTCTTTCATCGGTCCCCATCTTACGTTGTAGCAACTCAAAACTCTCTTCCGTCGAGCCGCATGTAACCGCCACATGGCTTGCATCCACTCCATTACTCCAAGCCTCAGCACATGCACTGGTAGAGTAGAATTTCTGTAGGCAAGTAAGCATCCCGTGGTCTTGCAGAACTCTGGCCACATCAAATAGTCCAGTAGTATCCATATTGGCAGCCACAATTGGAACTCCCTTCCAAGTGGTGTCGGAATGGCGGAAACTGAACTCCCTCTCCAAACTCACATCGGATCTAGAAACAAGTGTGCTACGCTTAGGTCTAATCAGTACATCATCAAAAGTAAGCTTCACATCGTGCTCTACACGCATCAGAACCTTACTACTCCAACGAAGGAGTGCTTAAGACCATTCTGACTGATTTAGGAAGACTCAGAAGATGTGATTTCGGGCCCGGGATTATCCCAATAGAACATCAATTGACGCCCTCTTTCCTGACTCCATGATGTGAAGTACAGTTTCTCACCGACACTAATGAATCGATTTGGCCAACTGCTGTTATTTCCTGGATTTATGTCGACAACAATCTCTGTGCCAAGCTCAGTTCCGTCAGTCCTCCATAATTCGGCTCCAAATTCTCCTCCATCGTCAGCGATGAAGTAAAGCGCATCATTGTGGACGAGTAGCAGTTCTTGATGGAAGAAGTCAGGAGTCCAAACAAAACTACTGTTGCTCCCTGGATTGATATCCCTGACCAAGTAGGTTCCTGCAGTAGTTCCATCACTCCTCCATAATTCCCTTCCATTCTCCTCTGAATAAGCCATGAAGTATAGTGTGCCATCCATTACTGTAAACCACCCGGGATCACTGGATCCGTTTGTGTTTATGTCTTTGATCATGAAAGTTCCAGATTCAGTATTATCTGAAATCCATAACTCCCTGCCGTGTTGTCCGTCATCGGCGCTGAAAATAATATTCTGCCCTAGTTTGGTGAGCATACTTGGAGAGCTGCTATTATTGGCGCCGGGCCAGATGTCCTTCACCAATCTAGTCGAGAATGCATCTCCTTGAGAGTAGTATAGTTCCTGGCCTACTGAGCCACCATCTGCAGATAGGAAAACACCCCCAGAAGCTGATGTTAGGTGGAGAGGATTACTGCCCTCAACTCCTGTCTTGAGGTCTTTGACAAGGAATAATCCACCTCCGAGGCCGGACAGACTGTATCGGTAAACCTCACGGCCGTATTCATTTGATTCTGCAGTGAACCACAGATTACTTCCTTTCAGAATAAGGTCCCTTGGAGCCGAACCTTGGAAATCTCCACAGCAGTATGTCACTCCTTCGTACTGCCAGCTTTCATCTTCCGGGACAATATTAGCCAACATGAAGGTCCCACCTAGAGTCCCATCAGAAATCCACAATTCCTCCCCATTCGGAGGATGTGAATCGTCATCTTGACCTCCTATTGCCTCCATCATCGAATAAATCACTCTATCGGGATTAAAACCATTAGATGGCAATACAAGAAGTTGGGATGGTCCAGAGAATCCTTGCCTCCATCCGTTTTCACCTCCGTATGCTGAACTCCAGGACGCCCATTGAGGGATTTGAAAAGTCCCATCCTCGGTACCATCACTTACGATTAAGCAGGCACACGATTCTGTGCCTGGCTCACCATCGAAACCAGTTAAGAAAATCTTGTTGTTTCCTGCAACTATCTCGGGATAGTGGCAGCCGAAGGGAGCCCCCCAGCAGTGCACTTGAAGCGACCCTCCATTCTCACATGTTTGGCCGCCCATTCCATCGGGCCCACATTCCTCTTCTCGTAGATCTTTGACCATGTATGTGCCACCAACTGTGCCATCACTTCGCCATAGCTCCCAACCATGGACTCCATCATTACCGGCGAAGTATATGTTGCCGCCCATCTCTACGAACAGTGCTGGCCCCCAGTCACGAGCCTCACCGGCTTGTAATTGAGAAACTACTCCGCTATCCCCGGGGCACTCTCCTACTGTGAATTGAACTTCATCGTAGTTCACTCTTCCATCATCAGGAGTTCCCGCTCCGGAACCATCATCATATCCAATCGCTATTTCCATCCCAGGATTGTCCTCGGGACAACTTTCGATACGATTTCTGATTTCGTAAGTCAAAGAACTCATCGTGCTCTCTAAGGCCGTAACCGTTGCATCGAGTTGGTTAATTTCACTTTCCTTCTGAGAAATCTCTGAGTTGAGAGTCTCAATCTGAGAATCTGCTGCATCCATCTGTGAAGTAAGGTTGGTAATTTCGCTTTCTAGTTGTGCCATCATTCCGCTATCTTGCGTCTGATTCAACTGATCCATCGTCTCAGAAAGTTGGTTGCTCAAGTTAGCCTTGTGCCATTCTGCTGAATCGAGTCTGGCCGAGAGTTCTGCCAAGTCTGCATTACTCTCATCTAGGTCAGTTAGCGCTTCGGAAAGAGTGACCTCAAGTGTGGCTGCATGAGCGGCCGATTCATCGGCCTGAGCGGTCATATTCGCTAATTCCGATTCAAGTGAAGCAATCCTCTCATCCTTTTCTGAATCAGAATCGCTACCCGCGCAGCCAGCAAGTGCTGAACTCAACATTAGAAGTGCCATCAATACAGCAACATTTCTCATGACTCGGCACCTTGCACTTAGGCTAAAAGAAGTTCTCCGACCACCACTTCAGTCGAGCAGCAGAACGTTTCACCAACTAGCACGTCAATTTGGTTGAGAGAATTGGTGCTCGTGCCGGGATTTGAACCCGGGTCGACGGATCGAGAGTCCGTCATGATGGACCGAACTACACTACACGAGCGTGTTCACAGCCACCGCCCTCTGACTTATGAAAACAATGGATAGGGAGCCGTTTTTCCATAACTGTTCACTTTCACTTTCAGTATTCGGGACTATTCCCTCGCTTCATATGCTGGAGTCACAACATAGGGCCATGAACGGAACACCGAACACACAAGAGGTACTTCTCTACAGGAAGCGCCCAGAGCCATGCAGAGTAGTTTCTCTATCTACTCTGCGAAAAACGAACGCAAACGCAAGTCCGCATACTAGGTCGGAACTCGTCAGTAATTCCGGAGTGGTATCAAGCACTAAATCCTGGATGCCAATGCCTCCACAGGTTACATCGATCAATGTATCACCTTCTAGTTGGAAGGGTTTGCAAGACAGAGTTCGAGCCAGTAGGGCAACACCAACGGTGGTGGCCTGATGTCTAGGACAAGGAGGCTACGAGAAGAGGTCAGAACATATCTGGAAGAGAACGATAGTGCGAATACTGTCGAGATATTCGATCACCTGAATGAAAGATTCCGCTGGGGTGCGACCATGAATCAGGTTGGCAACATCCTAGCTAAGGACTCCAGATTCTCCAAGATTGGCCATGTTCGCGGACGTTTCAGAGGTAGCACCTACACCGTATGCGTCTGGGGTCTGTCTCAGCAAGCCACACAGATTGCCGCCTAAGTAGGGAAGAAATCAAGTCCAGACGGCTCCGAGTAGAGTCATGGGGAACGGCACCTTGGGGCCATGGATGACTCTTTTTAGAGCAGGAAACTCCACTACGGCTGTATTCGGAGTATTTCTAGGCTCTATGCTAGCACTAGGGGGGCTGCCCACTGATGAATTAGCTACAATCACGGTTCTACAGGGCATATCTGTATGGTCTTTCATGTGTTCTTGGAACGCCCTAAATGATTATCTTGATCTAGAAATTGACAAGGTGAATCGACCTAGTAGACCATTGCCTTCAGGCGATATTTCGGTAGATTCTGCTAGAAATGGCATTGCTGCAATGATGGCTGTTTCTATTCTCTCTATTTTGGTTGCAATGAATATTGCAATTGACATCAGCGGAAGTATCGATGATTGGTACCCAGCAATACTAATCTGGATTGCAGCACTATTACTTCTCATCAACTATGAGTCCGCTGGGAACTACAGCCTTCGCCTCAAAGACAGAGGATTGCCTGGGAATCTGGCAATCAGCCTATCTGTTGGGATGGTTGTTTTATTCGGCGCAGCCGGTGTATTCGAGCCATTTAGTGAAAGAGCTTGGGCTATGTTCTTCGTCGGTGCACTCTACAACTTTGCCCGTGAAATAATCAAGGACATAGAAGACATGGAAGGAGATGAAGGAAGAAATACATACGCAATGAGAGTGGGTCCTCAGAAGGCCAGATCTGTAGCATGGATTTTACTAATACTAACTCTACTGTCCATCTTGCTCCCATTCGGAGTAGGGATCTTACCGGAAACTCACCTGATTTCTGTGATTCCCGCAGTTGTTCTTCTGCTGATGGTTAAACCCAAGTTGATGGCAGCAGAGGATAGGGAGGCCCAGATACTTGTGAAGAGGTCAATGTATCTGGCACTAGCCGCCTTCCTAGTTAGCTCTCTAATGAGCTAATCAGACCAACTCTCTGAAAGTATGCCATGCATCTTCATTGCACATCAGTGTAAGTAGAGACATCTGGGCCCACATACGATTCTCAGCCTGGTCTAGAACAACGCTATTTGCAGAATCTATGACTCCATCAGTTACCTCTTCACCCCTGTGCGCAGGGAGGCAGTGCATGAACAAGTAATTCGGGTGTGCATGAGATACTAGTTCCTCATTTACTTGGAAACCATCGAAAGCATCGAACTTGCCTTCCATGTGTTCTTCTCCCATTGACACAAAGATGTCGGTGTAGATTACTCCTGCGCCGGTGACTGCTTCGACCGGATCATTACTTCCAGAGATACTGGAGCCGGTTTTCAAAGCAATTTTTGTTGCTCTTTTCATTACTTCCTCATCAGGCTCAAAACCATTAGGTGTGGCGTACTTGACATCCCTTCCTAGGCACACTGATGCCAACAGCAGATCGTGGAACACATTGTTACCGTCTCCAACCCATGAAATGTGGCCACTGACGGTTTCACCACGCTCGACAATAGTCATCAAATCGGCAGCTGCCTGGCAGGGATGATGTAAGTCTGAAAGAGCGTTGATTACAGGGACAGTAGCATACCTCGCCAATTCTTCTGCATCGGCATGATTGAAGCAACGATATGTGATTCCGTCCAAGAACCGAGAAAGCACAGCGGCAGTATCTGCAATCGATTCGCTCTTTCCAAGTTGGATGTCGTTTGAAAGTAGAGTAAGTGGCTGACCTCCCAATCTGCTGACTCCGACCTCAAACGAAACTCTGGTTCTGGTCGAAGGCTTCTCATAAATAGAGCCAATTGACATCCCATCGAGTGGCTTGAAATCCCGAGTTATCTCGCCCCCATGCTTGAATGCTATAGCCCAGTCAATTATGTCTGCTAGATCCCCTCCTAGGTCATCTATTGCCATCAAATCTCTTTTCTCATCCCCGCTCATGTTCTATGTCTCCTGCAAACCCATCCCGAGAATCGGCCATACCGCCAAAAACAGTCTGAGCGAATGACAAAACATCTGCCAAACCATCTTCGTATTCACTAGAAAGAGGGATTAATCCCGGTTGAATAGACGCGTGCTGCATCATCCTTAGTTGGCCAATAGCAAACTCGGCTCGCTGGCTCCCAGATTGTGGATCATGGGCTTGCTGAGCAGACTCTTCATACAGAGCAGCCTCTAGAATGTCGAGATTATCTCCCCACTCCATGATTCTCTCCAGCACCTCTGGCTCAAGCAAGTCTGACTTAGAAAGGAAGTTAGCAGTCGGTAGTCCGAGCCTGAAATGAACGATTGAAGACAGTAGCATCTGCGAGACGAATCCACTCGGAGTCTGTGATAGCATTGGATCAAACAGGAAAATCAGACATGCTCTGCCCTGGCCAATAACATCGACTAGATGACTTGAAGCCTCTCTAAAGGCAAACAACTCTACTTGCCCAGGAGTATCTACGATCAGCATATCGCATGACAAACCCTCGATCACGTCGAACACTTCGTCGGCCTGTGATGCAACTAAGTCGGCCGCAAGGATCTGAGCACCATTTGGACCAAGGTCGTACTCATCCATTACATCAGATAGAGAAACAAGCTCTCTAACATCGAACTCGGGATCGTAGTGTACTCTTTCTGCCCCTGGATCTAGATTAATGGCCAGAACATCAACCTCTAGGAACCTCGACCATCGTTGGTATGCGGTGACTAGAGAACTCTTCCCAGCTCCCGCAGTACCGACTACAAACAATACAGGTGGCGTAGTCCCGTCTTGGCTGCCCACACTCTCGCCCAAGGGCGAGAGAACTTCAACCATTCGTGAGCGCCACATCAGTCTCGACTTCACACAAGCAACGGTTATACCACTCCAAGTATCGTCGAAGGCCACCAATGGGGCCGAACTATGTCAGATGAGCCTCCTTCGCTACCTCCTGACTTCCCCGTACCTCCTCCTCCTCCACCCCCTCCTCCTGGGTTTGAGTCTGAAGACGAGGAGGAAGAAATTGAGGGGCAACCTCAGCCCGAATTAGAACAAATCCCCCCTCCTCCCCCTCCCGGCTTCGACTTCACTGAATCTCAGCCCGATGTGCCCGACTCCGCCCCTCCTCCACCCTCTCCACCAACGGGTTTCATGGAAATGGAAGAAAGGGAAATTTCTGAGGATGGCAACTCCCAGGACACTACAGAAAGTGCCGATATCGATTCCGAAGTCTATGATGAGCCGATTGACCAAATGACCCAGAGCATTTGGGAATCTAACTCAGAAGAAGCGGAGGAATCAGCATCTCTCAAGGATTCGTTAGAAGCATTAGGCGACTCAACTTCCGATTCTGAAGGGCCTGATGTAAAGTGGGATGATGCAGTCTCTGAAATCTCGGACATAGGCGATGCAGATTCTACTTCGGACCAAATGTCGACACCAATCGTTTCTCCTACTTCACAACCCTATCTGAGATCTGCAACTGAGATTGATGCCATTCCTGGTGATAAGTTGCACGCAACTCTCAGCGAAATTGAGGAGTCGACGTTGAACTCCGACGGCTCTATCCACCGTCAGTCAATAGAAGGGGAACTCATATTGAGGAACTCAAGCAAAAAGCATAGAGCTTGGGATATTGAAGTCTTACTTTCTTCAACCGACTCTACAGATATTGGAGGTAGGTCGATTTCAGTTAGGGAGCTTGAGGCCTCGGAAGAGACAGTAATCCCGTATTCGGCAAGCGGCCCTAAGATGCTTGTAATGAGAGAAGTTATTGATACAAATCCAGAAAGAGACCAGGAGGATAGCCAATCTCTCGTATTTTCACAAGAACCTCAAGAGATTGAGGTACACATCGAAGTTGAAAATTCATCTTCCGTACCACTATTCGATGTCGAGGTATCTCGAGCCTTCCCGGAGAACTTTGAGATTCCCGAGGGCCAGGAGTACAATGTTTCTGAATCCACTGTTTCTTGGGACATTGGCAGACTTGCAGCCGGAGAAAGCAGGACGCTATCTCTGTCTCCAAGTGTTCTAACAAAGGATATTGAGAAATTTTCTGCTGGTTCGTCTTCAGCGATGTATAGTTCTGAGGCTACAGTCTCAAGGGCGGAATTTGAGAGAGTTTCAGGCTCTACTTTGCACATGATGAGAGTTGACAAGGTTGAGGATGATCGCCCTGGAATATGGCACTGTAAGTCAGTCTTTGAGAACCGCTCATCCTTCGTTGTGACACTTTCCGGAGTAACGGTTTGGCTCTCCGGTCGAGATCAACCAATTCTTGATGTTTCAGATCTCAGACAAGACGTCCCTCCGGAGGGAAGTTGGAGCTCTATGGAAAAGAGAGTAGAATCGGATACTCCTAGTTTCACTCATGAGTTCAGGTCTTCTATTCTACCTAGGGTTTCAGTCTCATCTAACGGATCAATCCACCTTAAGGAACAAGAACTAACTGTGCTGGAGGCGGACCTCAACAAACAATTCGACAAATCCAGAATCAAGTCCTTTGTTGCATCCGATTTGGTGGCCACAATAACTGTGGAGAATACTGGTTCAGCGCCAATCAATGTAATGAGATTACTAGATGATGTTCCAGGCATTTTCTCTCCCCCTTCCGAGACTGATGTAAGTATCGACATCGAAGGTACTGATTTGACTGAGGAGCAGTACACAATTGAGGTGATCGAGGGCACACAACTGGAGGAAAAATTAGTTTCTCCGGATTCAAACGGATATAGCCTCAGAATTACCGTTGGAACTTCTGCCCCATTAGGCCTGCAACCAGGTAAGAAGATGGTTCTGAGCTACCCCCTTCATGCATCCGACCCCTCAAATTCAAATGAACTACTAGCCGCTCCAGTCAGATTAGATTTCGGATCCGAGAAGTTTGGCCCAGTAGGCACTAGGAACGTAGTTAGGCCACCTCAGATTGAGGTAGTTCACAGGCGCCGAAATATCAGTACTGGGAAGGAAGTATTTCCCGCTGGTAATCCCGGCAGGTATGAGGTTCTCCTGATGTTCATCAATAATTCAGACAGCGCACTAGAGGATCTTTCTCTGCATGACGTAGTCCCTGGGACTTTCTCTATAGAGAAGTCTTCAGTACGCTCATCGATTGGAGGCCACAGAGATACATCGATGACAAAGGAGTCTGCACCCGAGGGGACTCATGTGGAATGGCCTATAGGAAGAATCGACAAGGGCGAGAGAATTGAGGTGACTTATGTTATTCAGGGCGATCCTGAGTCAGAGTACAAGGTTTCAGACGCGCAGGACTTCCATGGGGCAACCTTTGGAGATGAGGTAGACGAGGAGCCAAACTTACCCAAATGGATTGAAATTGAAGAGGATAAAGAGCCAGAACCCGAGCCTGAGCCAGAGCCTGAGCCAGAGCCAGAACCCGAGCCTGAGCCAGAACCCGAGCCTGAGCCAGAACCCGAGCCTGAGCCTGAGCCAGAGCCCGAGGGGGAGAAGTGCCCAATCTGCGGTAATGAGGCCGAAGTAGGCGCTTCCATTTGCGTCGTTTGCAGTTATTCATTCTGATTGGACGCCTATGGCGTCCACCGAAGTATTCATTCTGTTCACTCATGACGAACAGCCATGGCTCAACCGTCGGGAGGGGACGCTCAATCAGAGGCAATGTCCTCGATGATGATGCCAATGCTTGTGCTACTTCTCGTCATGATGGTGCTGATGTTTATTCCCGGACTCAGGGTGATTCTGGCAGATAGTGCAGGTCTAGCGATAGAGCCACTTCTGCCTTTCCACGAACAGTACTTTGTTCCAACCGTATTCATCGTTGGAACTAGTATCATGGTGGTCAACACCATCATTCGGTCGTTTTTCATCGATCCGATTAAGCAGGCACATTTCAGTCACAGACAGAGACAGGTAGGTAAGCAACTGAGAGAAGCACAGATGGCCCGTGACACTGCCCGAGTCGAGAAGATGCAAAAATTACAGATGGAGATGATGCCTGAAAACATGGCCATGCAATCTGCAATGATGAGGCCAATGATGTTCACAATTGTTTTCATCATAGCTATTTTCAGTTGGATGGCCAGTGAGGTTGAGACCTTCAGAGTATCCTTTGTCAGCCTCCCATGGCTTCCAATGTGGTCTTTTAATGAGAGAATATTGTGGATCTTCCCCGCTTGGATTGCTACTTACATTACAATGAGCGCACCCTTTTCTAGAATCATTGATCGGCATCTGAAGATACTCCGTTACAAATCCCACCCGGCAGTTCTCGCCGCAGATCCATTACCCGAGCCACTATTACATTTGATCAAGGATGAAAAATCATCTAAGTCATCCAGGGAAAGAAGGACTCGAAGAGCCCAGAGAAGGAGAGATGGCCCAAGGAAGAGGGCAACTCAAGAAGATACTTCTAAACCAAAGGGTGGCAATACTCACACCTCCGCCCCAAGGGCAGGTACCACGTGCCCTTCTTGCTCTACTGACATGATTTCTAGGAGCCAGAGTGGGCGCCTGAGATGCGATGTCTGCCGCTACGAGTGGAGATAAATATGCTCAGACTTACAGTAAGTGGCCCCCCTGGTAGCGGAACATCTACTCTGGTTCAGAAGATTTGTCAAAGCAGAGGCTGGTCCTCATTGAACGGAGGGGAGATTTTCCGAGCCGAGGCTGCAAATAGGGGACTTTCTGTTGTAGAATTTAGCGCCTTGTGCAAGCAGGACTTGGATGTTGACAGGGCACTAGATACAAAGTTGAAGAACATACTGTCCAGTCCTGATTCTCCAGAAGTTGTCGAAAGTAGATTATGTGGATGGTGGGCACACCATATGGAATTGGACTGCCTACGTGTTTGGGTTTCGGTTTCCGATGAGGAAAGGGCCAAAAGGATCCAAATTAGAGAAGGTGGGGACCTAGAAGAGCGACTCTTGGAATCTAAAAAGAGGCAGGCAGACGATAATCAGAGGTACCAGGATCTCTATGGTATTGACATGGGGAAGATGACCCCTTACAACCTGATTGTTGATGCCGATAATATCGATGCTGATGAAGTATTCCGCATAGTTTCTGAAGAAATTGGGGGCTAAAATGGCAGAAACTGAATTCTGGAATATAGCCGATCCATCTACCAATGACAACTTTGGTTGTCGGCCCCATGATCGACCTCTCGATGAACTACTGAAGTCGGGAGTTATTCTAGTAGAGAAGCCCAGAGGGCCAACCAGTCATCAGTTGACTGCTTGGGCCAGAGATATTCTGGGTGTCAGCAAAATTGGCCATGGAGGGACACTCGACCCCTTTGCTACTGGATTACTGACCTTACTAATTGGTAAGGCCACCAGATTGACCGACATAGTTCTGAGAGGAGATAAGACATATGCCGGGGTCTTAAGATTTGGAAGGCCCGTTGAAGAATCCGAACTTCTGAAACTCTTTACTAAACTGGAGGGCGTTATTTACAATGTTCCTCCATTGGAATCCGCTGTAAAAATTCAGGTCAGAACTCGAACCATTCGCTCAATCAGAGTCCTCGAAGCCGATCCAGATTCTAAAGTCGCCGCGTTCGAAGTTTCTTGTAGCGCCGGGACCTATGTCCGAACTCTTGCCAAGGATATCGGTTTACTTTTGGATACTTCTTGCGAGTTGACCGAGTTACACAGGAGTAATACCGGCTCATTCACCCAAGGAATGGCCTGTACCATGCAGCAATTGGCAGATGCTGCATTCATGTATCATGAGCATGGTGATGACAGGGCATTGAGCAAACTGATTTCGCCCGTTGAATCACTATTGACAGGTTTGCCTTCAATCACAATCAAAGACGGGGCTGCAGCAGCACTCTCTCACGGCGCGCCTCTAGCTAGGCCCGGAGTGATTACTGCTCAGAAGGGAATTTCGGAAGGAGACACGGTTCTTTTGGAGACAGTAAAGGGTGAGGCCGTTTCAGTCGCAGTAATCAAAGTAGACTCGGACTCAATTAGCGAAATGAAATCAGGCGAAGTTGCAGTGGCTAAGTCAGTACTCATGGACTCCGGAACATACCCGCAGAGTTGGTCCAAGGAGTGAGCTAGTTCAGCTCGTGCTCTTCGTAAACCCACTCGTCAGTCTCCAGACGAATCTTCAACTTCATCATAATTACACACACCACTGCACGGCCTAGACTCGCTCAGCATTACTCTTCGAATTCCTAGTTGGTATAATGATTCCTCGAAATTGCCTGATTATCGGCCAACGGTATATCTGTAAGCACATGAACCGGCTACTTTCGGCGTTCGAATGGCCTGCTAACTCTGCCAGGTCCGAAATACAGAGCAGTAAGGGAGATTAGCACGAGTCCGACCGCTAGGAAAAACATCGCTGGACCACGCCCGATTGAGTCGATAACTCCGTCATCTTCCTCTTCACCAACTATGGGTACTGTAACTGAGCCCTCGTTATTCTCTTCTGATGTCTCTGCGATTGAGTCTGTAGCATCTACGAAGACACTGAACAGGGCCACATTTTCACTATTGGAGACCTGAGCATCGCAAATGGAGATGCCCAATTCACCCGGGGCGATACTGTCTATCATCACAGATCCAACTAGAATTCCATCGATATGACACTTCACATCTACTGCATCTGCAGTTTCACGGCCGAGGTTTCTTACATGGACATGAACCTCGACCACGTCTCCAGTATATACTTGTGAAACTCTAGAGCCATCTCTCCAAATCTCAATCATCTCGATGGCTAGATCTGGCTTTGCAGTCACTATGACCTCAATAGATTGAGTTACACTTAGCTCACCATCACTTACAGTAATTTCCAGAAGGTGGTTACCCTTACTTACTGGCTCTAGAATCAAGTCGTTAGCAGAATCAAAGGTCGCCCACGAGCGACTTGCCTGCAAGTCTAGGGAAGGCGAATCGGAATCCGATATATCCAAGTCAATTACCATAGTATCTCCTAATTCAATATAAGCAGTCACCGGTAAACCTTCGAGAACAGGTGCATCATTGACAGAATTGACTATTACAGAAAATGAATCAGACCAAACATTTCCAATTGAGTCAGCCACTTCTACCATAACAGTTGAACTGCCCGAGGCATCCATTACTGGTTGGACTCTTACATACCCATCAATAACACTAGCTTCGATTACATCAGAGTCAGTACTGGAGGCGGAAATCACAAGTTCCTCCGGGGCCGTATTATCGTCCTGACATCTCACGTACATCGGCAGGTGCACTCCGGGATCATCCTCGTTGAATGACATATCTTCCAAGTCTAGGCATTCTGGGTCGTAGTCCCAGTGGACTTTGAATGAGCCACTAATCGACATATCGTCAATATGGACTACTGCAGTCTCTGAAGTGCCATCTGATGACCACTGAAATCTACTAGCAACCCCTACTTGCACCTGCTCCTCTAATCCGGGTAATGCGAATCCAACTGGCACATCAATCTGAAACTGACCGCTGGACATTGGTATACTACTGACCAATTCACTGCCGATAGCAAATCGGATGTAACTGGTTTCTGCTAGTCCCAGAGTTTGTCCACTGACTCTGCCGCTAACAATCAGTCTTGGGTCATTTACATCTATCCTAGCACCTGAGATACAACCATCACTGATTTCGATTCGAATTTGCTGGCCTGAATCGCGATTGTCCAGCAACTCTCCTGATTGCTTTTCGACAAAGTCCCCATCTACGCCATCTGGGAGAGACCAAATCGTGTGGTTGCCAGAACCATACACGTGGATTCTGCCCAGTTCCTGTAAAGGAGGAACTTCGACATCGAAAGTCCAAATTCCTGTGGCCGGGCTTGTAGGGGTTAAGCCACAACTACTGGTACTTAGTCCGGTAATCTCGCCATCATACGGTCCGAAATCCAGTATAGGTGATTCGGCCCCTGAAAGAGGAGAAACTGCCTTAATTGTCTCAAAAGAATACCACGGCTGATGATACTTCACTCTCAGCCCGACTGCATCAACTCTGACTTCCGAATCATCAGAGCCCACATTGTCCGAAACATAATCAATGGTGAATTGAGTATCTTCTAGGTCATCCCAGTTATATGATGCCAAGTTATCCAAGGACAGAACTGCAGGATTTGAAATCCGATGTACTGGTCCCAAAGTGCGAGCATATGTGGTAACCAGTTGATCCGTTCCGTGATTTTGTAGAATGACTCTAACCGAGTCCTGATTCAATACGTCTGGAATCGAGAAATGAAGAATCATCGAAACATTCGCAATCAACATTCCATGAAGGCCTGAGAAATCATATCCAGCCATGGTAATGTTAGGGCCTTTCGACCAAGTGTAGAAGGTGTCCGGTTGGCCCAGTGTTGAGTTTGAACTGGTTGGGCTAGTTGAGGCCCAAGAGGTCAACTCGCCGAAGTTATCTGGCCTAGCGTGGGTGAAGGATAACTCATCATCTGCGATCATTCCAATTGAGTAATCGGCAGGATTTTGTGTGAATCCGGAAGTACTGCTGATATCCCATACATCAGGGTCTGAGAATTCACCTGCCTCAAACAACTGAGTTTCTTCGGCTCCTATTACAGTGTCCGCCCCCGTTAGAGGGGCAGTCTGGGCTATACCCAACATGAGTATGGCAGCCATTACTGCCCGAATACGCCCCCTCATGGGAGACAACGACAGAGGACACTGCTTCAATCCGTTGGTCTCACAAGTCGCCTATTCCCGGTACTGTTGATAAACAGGGATTCGTCCCTAGTCCTACGTACGGCTGTGATGGTGTAGCGGTTAGCACGGTGGGTTGTGGTCCCGCCGGCCCGGGTTCAAGTCCCGGTCACGGCCCCATTCATTGTTCACCGTTTAGGATATCTGAATCGATGTCGTGCCCCATACGGTCTACCTTGGTAATCAGGTAATCTCTATTTTCGCTACCCACTCCAACTATGATGGGCATTCTTTCAACGATATTTATCCCTAGATCTCGTAATTGCGAGATTTTATCCGGATTATTGGTTAGTAGGCAGACGTTCTCAATGCCTAGACTCGAAATAATCTCTGAGGCTACTCCGTAGTCTCTATTATCGGCAGGGTGACCTAGCATCAGATTGGCATCTAGAGTATCGGCACCCCTGTCTTGTAAATTGTAAGCCTGAATCTTAGCGTGAAGACCAATCCCTCGGCCCTCTTGTCTGAGGTAAACGATGCAACCCCATCCAACTTCCTGAATCTGTCTCATGGACGCATCCAACTGAGCTCCACAATCGCATCTCAGACTCTGCAGTGCATCTCCGGTTAGGCATTCAGAATGCACTCGTACTAGTACCGGATTGGGGCCTGCCATATCTCCTAGTGTCAAAGCCACATGGTCAAATCCCGTACCATCTTCATGGAAAACACGTATTCTGAAATCCCCGTGAGGCGTCGGAAGACGAGCCTCAGCGGGAATTTCTCCCAACTCACTGACATCTACAGCACTCGTCATGATTACGCGAGTTTCTCCATGCCTTTGAATGGTATCATGAACCAATCTACTTACGGATTCTGAATCCATACTCTCCTGCTTCTTCTTCGACCCCCAGTAAATTTAGTCCGATTCTATCACATAGGGCAGGAATATCATGTAGAGTTTCTGGGTCATCACAAAGAATTAACATCTCGGTTCCAGGGGTAACCGACTCAAACGCTTTACGAGTCTCATGGACTGGAATCGGGCACATGAACCCGACCAAATTCACAGTTATGACGGACTCATCCGACATTGCAACACCTATGGTCCGACTATCTGGGGACTCAGTGTTAACCCGTTGAATTCTCTAGCCTTGATTACATCGACGACATAAGCTACTTTGTCTACGTGGATTTCGACATCTGTCTCATCGACATCCTGCATAATTTCTCCTATTGCAATGTCAGGAACTCTGGCCTGCTGAATAATCCAATCTGCCAACTCCCTCTTGCTCGAATCTGACTTGCCGACGGATACCCTAACCTTGACCATTCTGAAAGCATCGGAAACCTCATCCCAGTCTTCTCGCTTACCAATCGGGTCTCGATTCACCCCCTCCGGTAGCCCGGGAGCATCAGTGAACTCGATGGATAGATTCCAGGTGGAAGCGATCTTCTCAATCTGAGATGTTTCTTCTCTAGTTACGAAATTCCATGCAACGCCTTTCCTGCCCATTCTCCCAGTTCTTCCGATACGATGTACATAGGTCTCGGAATCGTCAGGCAGGTCGTAATTGACAACATGAGTGATGCCATCAACATCGAGTCCTCTAGCAGCTACATCGGTAGCCACTAGAATCTCCTCTTTCCCCTGCTTGAAGGAATCGATAATTTTCTCTCTCTTGTTCTGGGAAAGGTCACCATGAAGCCCAATTGCTCGGATTCTGAACTTACCAAGTCTGTCTGTTAGAATTTCAACCATTCTCTTGGTGTTAGTGAATATAAGCATCTGATCATCTTCATCCATTTTACTGATAATTCTGCCAAGTGCCCAGAGTTTATTCATTCTCCCAACTTGAATAGCAAATTGATCGATTTCAGGAATCTCTACTTCCATGTCATCGCTCATTATGTGTACTGGGTCTGTTAGAAACTCCTCTGCTGCATTAAGGACCTCTTCGGGGAAGGTTGCGCTGAACAACAGCGTCTGTTCACGCGATGCTGACTTCTCTAGAATCCACAATACATCGGGGAAGAAACCCATATCGAGCATCCTGTCGGCTTCATCTAGGCAGAAAATCGATATTCTCTCCAAGTCCAAATGACCTCTCTTGGTCATGTCTATGACTCTTCCAGGAGTTCCGACGACTATGTCACAACCCTTGCTCAGTTTCTTTGCCTGCTTCTCTAAGTCAGTGCCACCATATACAGTCTGAATTGAGAGTCCCTTGTCACCTTGAAGCGAATCCATTTCTTCGGCGACTTGGACTGCTAGTTCTCGAGTAGGGCACAGAACAATTGCCTGAGGGTGACCAACAGGTTCGCAAGACTCGAGTATAGGTATGCCAAAGGCACCAGTCTTACCAGAGCCAGTCTTGGCCTGGCCAACAATATCGAGGCCCTTTCTAGCCGGGGGAATTGAATCTCTTTGAATCTCAGTAGGGCTCTCCCATCCACAAGAAGAGACTCCCTTTGCAATCGAGGACTCTAGGTCCCAAGATGAAAAGCCGAATTGAGATGCAGCCATCTTATCGCCTCAGAAGGTCTCCGATTCGCGGATCTCCCTCTGCAGTTCGCCCATCCAGTATTTGCGACAGTTCTCCTTGGTCAGGAATTGGTCCTTGCTCGAAAAGCTGTGATTGTAGTGTCCCTTATCTGCAGAAGCGAACTGCCCCTTTTGCCTCTTGTGGAATTTTTGCAGAACATGCTGCCGCATGTATTGTCGGAATTTGATTGCCTTACTGCGATTAATTCCCTTTGGCGTAACGCCGTCCCAGAGCCTCTCGAATCGCTCCAGTTTATCGTCGAACTCATCACTCATGGTCAATCCTCGCTGTGCGGCCGACCCGACTTCTGTTTATCATGTTCACGCCTGATGGGTGCTTCACCGCTACGCGGTGGACTTTCCCCCTCCTCTCCTTGTACTTTGTCCAGCGGGGCAAGGAACCGATTCTTCTCTTCCTCAGTCCCGACTATCTCGACATCTTTGGCTAGCGAAGATAATCGACGCCTTAGGTCCGGCTTCGTCTCCTGGCGGAGCAACTCGGCAGCAGCGTTGCGCAAATCTTCTCCGGTCATAATTACTGAGAGGTGGTCGATACAGGCCTTCCTGAGATTGTAGTCACGACTCCTTGCTCCGTCGACAATCATCTTGCTGACCCTTGGATTCCTCATGTCCAGTCGTTTGAGGGCCCGAATTACCGACTTACGAACTCCAGAATCATCGTCTTGCATAGCTGCTTCAATCAGAATGGTGGCTATGGCAGGTTCTGCATTAGCTAACTGCACCAATGTACCCGAGGCGCTTCTCCTGACTTGAGGATCTTCGTCTTCAAGAGACCACCCGACTAAATCCCATCCTGTAGAGCCATGTTTTGTAGCGACTACTTTCAAAATTCTTGAACCTCTACGCCTAAGGTCCACATCATCCTCTCGAATCAGCTCATCTAGATGCAGACATCCCGCCTCAGGCCAATTCTCAGCAGTTAATCTGAGCGCTTCAAATGCATTCTTTCGATGCTTGTTTTCTGGCCTTCTCAACTCTCTTCTGAGTATTTCTTCACAACCCGATGGAAAAACCGGGGCCACGAGGGCCAGACATTCTCTTGCTGCTTGACAGACTTTCGGATTTTCATCCAACAACCGATCAGATAGGCACTGGAGTAGCCCATCATGCCTCTTTAGGGCCAAGGGAGGGAGTCCCCTTAGTGCCGCTACTCTGATTTCTTCATGGTCATCATCCAGGCAATCTAGCATCACTTCACGGGCCTCATCAAGTCTACCTTCTAGGGCCATATGTAGGGCTAGAATGCCATCGACTCTGACTGCGAATGTGCCACCCTTTCCACGAGATACCTGCACACTGGAGATATCTCCTCTGGCAAGGGGTATTACATCGTGTTTTGGAATCCTCTGCCAAGCTCCGTCTTCGGGCAGAAGACCCTGGATGTTGATATCTACAGAAGCGGCAGATGAGCCTAACTTCTTCCATGTCCGGGGGTCTCTAGCAACGTATCGGCGGGCCATCTTTTCGGCCCCCGATATCGCCCTATCTCTTGAATCAGTTGCTGAACTGCTCAATCACATAGGCATAAGCATCAAGCATATCAGAGCAATCACACATCGAAGGATATGGCGGGCGAACAGTCAGTCGAAGTCGGGCGCTTACTGCATTCGGCTCTTTCGGATGTACCAAACCAGTCTGCCCATCGGGACACACTCTCTAGAATCTGGTCTCTTGAACTTCAGTGGTTTACTCCACAGGAATCCGCTTCAATTATCTCTCATCTGACTTCTACAGGGTGGCTTGTAGAAGACTCTGAGAAAATTTCTGCTGCCCCAGGAATCATTCTCTCTAGACCACCTTTAGGGTGGCGCCCAATTCTCAACAGTATCCTGTCTGCACCGGAATTGGAATTGGATACAAAACAGGAAGAAATAGTCCCAGATACCGCCTTGCCAGCAAGAATTCTAGCACCTACAATAACCGATCCTGATGGCATTGAAACACTTCCTGATAAGGCCGAAGGCTCGATACCGCTTCTAATCGACATTATTTCTTCTGGCTCAGGTTTGCAGAATAAGGAGGTACTTCGTCGAGCACAGCGAAAACGCAGGGCTCTGGGGCCAGTAACTCTGTGGATGGCCTTAGCCTTGGTAGCTAGAGAGCAAGGACTCGATATGGGTGAGGTTGTATCTGCAATAGAACTTGAATATGGTTAGTATCCATTGCCGCTACGGAACTCGGCGGCTAAAAGACCCGGAAGCACGAGAAGAGCCATCACCAAAGAGAACAAAACCGAGATCGAACTTACGACTCCGAAGTCCTGAATAACTGGAATGGGGGATAATAGCAGAACCATGAATCCGCAAATTGTAGTGCCGGCAGAAAGCAGCAGTGCGGTTCCGGTAGTCGAGTACATGTCTTGCATCGCCTCCCAAGTCCTCATGCCAGAGTTACGATTAGCCTCGATTCTTCTCCATACGTGGATTGAGTAGTCAATTCCAAGCCCGATGGTAAGGGCAGTGATCATTATTGTCAGGACATTCCAGTTGATTCCGAGCATAGCCATCGCCCCCACTACCCATGCACCAGCAAGGCCAACCGGTAGGATCACAACCAGCGACTGCCCTAGTCGGCGAGTCAGTAGAACTAGGACCAGCATTGACACAAACAGGCTGATTGCAGTTGATTCGACCTGAGAGAGAACCAGTCCTGAAAGCACATTGTTGAGGACAATAACATCGCCGGTGATATGGACTTGGCCCCCTACAAGACCATCTTCTTCTAGTAACTGGGCCTGCTTGATGAATACATCAGAGACCTCCTGGGCCTCTTCGCTGTTGCTGACTAATACGTCGACTCTCATTCTAAGATACTTGACTGTAGAGCCATCTTCAGTGAGGGCAACATGCATGCTAACTCTATTTGACCACGAATCGCCCCTCAATGGGTCGCCAATGCTGTCATTGTTCATCAGAGAAGAAACAGCGGCAGAGACATCTCCGTTTGAGAACTCACCAGTCGGGCCAAGGCCGCCGTCGAAGATTCCCAAATTGTACGCCTCTCCAAATGAAGGATCATTTTCAACAGCGTCACGGAGTATCGTATAGAGTCCATCGTAAGAGGGCCGTTGCGAGCCCGAGTTCGGATTGACGACTTCTGGCAAGGCCGATATTCTACTGTCTAATCTCTCCAATCCCCTTAGCAGATCACGATCATCTCCTGCTAGAGAATTGCTTCCATCCTCAGGCTCGACTAGCAGTATGATTGACTTCCAAGCAGCGGCCTCGTAAGAGTCGTAGATATCATTCCTCACTTCCATAATGTCCATGCCTTCCTCCGAGAGGAAGTCTGTAAGCTCAAAACTGGTGTCCAATTCTCTAATTGCTACGATAACCGAGCCCATGGTAATCATCGCTACAATAAGTAGCACTCTAGCTGTGTTTCTGCGCTGGAAACGAGTTGATAAATCCGCCAAACCATCAAGCCTTAGACCTCGGTGATATATTTCTCCAGCACTCTTCTCGACCACCACGTGCACCGCACCTACGGTAATAGTACTAGCAACGAAAGCGGAGACCACACCGAGAGCTAGTGTAAAACCGAATGTCCTGAGTGGCGGCAATTCGGAGAATGTGTTGGCTAGGAAAGCAAAAACTGTGGTTACTACTGCAAGAGATAGAGCCAATCGTAGAACAGAGATTGATTCGACCCATGCCTGAGCCGCCCTCCCTGAACGATTCTTGGCTGATTCATAGGCTCTTTGTAGGTGAATCGAGTAATCTATGCCCAGCCCCAGAACTACAGGAGCCACAGCGACTTCTAAGACCGATAGTTGCATACCCAGCAGAGTGACTATGCCATAGGTCCAGACCAATGCTGCAGATAGGCCCATCAGAGGGGCAGCGACCATCATGAAGGAGCGGAATGCTAAGGCAAGTAGAGCTACCACTACTAGAACAGCAATCAGAAGCAACCAAACGAGATTATCCATCGTAGACTGATTGATATCGTGACTAATGAGATCATCAGATATTACGCCATAACTCAACACATTCTCCTCGCTGAGAAGAGTTCTGATTCCGGCCGACAGGTCACGCCTGTCTTCATTGCTGATATCGCCACTTATCTCGATGACCCACATCGTGCTAGATGCTACAGGAGTCGGATTGCCCTCGCCAGTATCTAACCATTCGCAGATTGGGTCGTAGTCAAAGTTAGTATGCAGCATAGCCGAGGCTGCAAACGACGCCGAGGCGATCGCCTGATCGTTTCCGATAGCATCCGAACATTCCTCTCCATCCGAAACCGCATCCAACAGCTCGGCCCAGTCTGAAAACTCCGAAAGTTCTCGTAACTCTTCGTCACGTTCATCTAGGGCTGTTTGAATAATCCCTGCAGCATTGAGATGAGAGTCGATGAAACCGCCATTTTCTTCGGCATATTGTTCTACTCTGTAGAGATCTCCAGCGAGCTGTTGTAGTGCGCCTAATTCCAATACATTGCAAGCCGAATCATCACAGGCATTGCTTCCATCGGCTGATTTACTGTAAGGTCTAACATCGATGTAAAGCAGATGTGAAGCCGCACCCATCTCTTCGTTAATTCGATCTTCTGCAGAGTCAGAATCAGATTCGGGAGCGAAAGAGGAAATTTCAGTAGTGAACCCAGGGAAGTCCATTAGAACCTGCATCATCGCGGCGGTAAACAATACGCTCACGACTACTATGGCCATGGATGATTTCTCAAACAGCCTTTCAAGGGCCTCCGAGGATGCAATTCCCTCGGTCATGCGGCCCCCAATCGCCCCCCATCTATAACTTAGGCTCCGTTTGGACCCTTCGGGGTCCAACATAGAGATGAAAGCACTCAAAAGGGAGCGTCCGGTCGCGCGGCTGACATGCCAATCAAGGTACTCTTGAATGAAGGACGCGAACTCAGACTACGTATGACTGGTGAAGACCACACTTCTCTGCAATTATTCCGCTCAAGACTCAACTCAAGCAAGGACGTGGAGTATTCTAACTACTTCCAGAAGCATCCTGACCTAGATGAGCCCGAACTTTACATCAGGGCCGTCAAGGGAAAGAGCGCTGAGAAGGTGTTCAAGAGTCTGTGCTCAGACATCTCTAAGGAACTGTCGAAGCTCAAACTGTGATGGCGGTGGAGTTTTGTCGTTTAGCTCTGTAGAAGAGCAATTAGGACTGACTGGATGGTCAGCAGAAGGAGATGGAATTGGAGGCCTTCTCAAGACAAGGGTCGAAGACTTTCGTGTTGAAGAGATGGCTCGCATTCCGGCCTTGGATCCGAAAGGCAGATTTACTGTTGCTAGAGTTTCTCTGAATAACTGGGAAACCAATCGTTTCCTAGGACGTCTGGCCAAGGCATGCGGAATTAGCAGGAGAAGGATTTTCTCGTCCGGAATGAAGGACAAGCGTGCAGTGACTAGTCAGATACTCGTTATTGATGCCCCTCGGGCAAAAGTAGAGGCCGCCGAGATAACGGACTCTACAATTGAGGTGATTGGAAGGACTCATCATAAGATTGGCATGAGTGATCACGATGGAAACAGATTCACAATCACGGTTCGGGGATGCTGCGACTCTGAAGGTAACCCCATCGACAGTAAGGAGGCAATGTCCAGAGTCAGGCAGATAATCTCTGGTATGTCAAAGCGAATGGGGGCAGATTCATTCCCAAATTGGATCGGCCCGCAACGTTTCGGCTCAACTCGTCCAGTCACCCCCGAAGTCGGCAGGTCCGTAGTCGAGGGAGACTTCGAGAAAGCCTGCGACTTGTATCTTGGCATGGAGGGTCAGAGTGATACCGAGGATGTCTGGCAATTCAGGAAGTTATGGAGAGACGATAGAGACGCAAATGCGTGCCTAGATATCATCCCCGAACACCTGGGCTATGAGAAGTCAATCCTTGAATCCCTAGTTGAGAATCCTGAGGATTGGCTCAGAGCATTCAAGCGACTTCCCCATTCTCTTCAACTTCTATCAGTGCACTCTTTGCAGTCGCTCGCATTCAACCATGCACTTGCTGCTAGGATGGATTCTGGCCACTCATTAATCGAACCCATTCTAGGGGACCTAGTGGCCCCCTTGCATGCCAATGGGAGAATAGATGTCTCAAAGCTTGCAGAGGTCACAGAATCCAACCTTGAGAGGTGCAGAAGGAACTGCAATCTTGGAAGACTGTCCGTTACCGGCCCACTCCCCGGATTGAACTCGCAACTAGCTTCTGGTGAACAAGGAAAGATAGAACTCACCGGCCTCAATAGGTCCGGTTTGACAGATGTCGATTGGAGAGTCTCCAGCATTCCAAGGCTCACTTCTTCAGGCACTCGCCGGCCACTCTCGGTCCCGTTTGACTCGTTCAGTGTAGAGGAGGCCCAAGAGATGTCTGAGGACCAATTATCACAGAGATGGAGAGGCGGCCCATCGAATGCCGATAGATGGCATCCCGAGGGCGCCAGCCTGAGACTCAGGTTCTCACTGCCGCCTGGGACTTACGCCACTGTTTTGATGCGAGAGTTGATGAAATCGCCACTCGATCATTACTGATTAGAGTCGACCCATCTCCAGTGCCTCAATCTGGCCGATGAGGGGGTTTAGTTCGCGAACTCGAGACTCAAAACCATCGACAATACCCTCTCCCTCGCCCAAAACAGCTTGGACCTCGATGAACATCATGCCGAAAGCCAGAGGTTTGATTTCAACAGCCTGTACTTCATCTAAATTTCCAATATTAGCAGAAATCTCCTCGTAATCGGGAGTGCCTTCCTCTGGTTGGTCGATAGTAACCTTGTACTTGACTACAACATGCCCCATAAAATCACCTCAGGGACCACTGAAGCCACACTCTGAGCAGACGTACTCAACTGCTTGCACTCTACACTGCTCACTACGTCCAATTGAATTTCCACACTCGGGACAGGGAAAAGCAGTACTTCTCTTGTCGACTAGTGGTAGACCTGATGAGGTACAGATGTCTGCTCTTTGACCCATTTGAGAACCCCGGTGACGCGGCGACTCGCACTCCCTTTTTAGCGTTGACTTACTCAATAACGACTGTAGACCATACAATCTCATGTTAGGTTAGGGTGAAATACCACAGGCCAAACTAATCGACGAGCAAGATGTCGGAAGAGGAAGCAAGTCTATCCGGTGAGGCAATTGATCTGAACGATTTCGTCACAGACGAAGGCGGAATCTGGAGTCTTAGGCAGTTAGAGAAGATACGAGGCTGGAACAATATCGAGTACGCCCCTGGTCTTTCGGGAAAAAATACTCCTTCGACGGGACTGTCAATGAATCGTGCTTACATCCCTCCCGGCGGCGTCGCCAAGGCCCACATCCATGTTGACTTCGATGTGATGATCTACTTGCTCAAAGGAAGCGTCAGGCACGAGTATGGTCCTGGATGTAGAAAGTCAGTCGTTCACAGTGCTGGTGACATGTTCTACATCGAGCCTGGCCTACCTCATGAGGTGTTCAATTGTTCAGATGATGATTGGGTGCATGCTGTAGTAGCCCGCTCAGATGCATCGGAATGGCAGAACATCGCCCCTTATGACCGAAACTCAGAGTGAATGAACATTCAGTCACTATCTTTGTTCAGTCTCCTGAATCCTACCACAGTTTCCTCATCCTCATCCGACTCCTCCACCAGTATTCCGAGCCGGCTGAGGTGCTGATTGACTTGTTCCAAGGCAGTCTTACCACGGGCTGCCGTTCGGACGCGCTGCAATTTATTCTGACAGATCAGATATGTCTCTGATGATGAACTTCTGCTGGCAGTAGGGGAGAATCTCTGGACATTAGAAAACCGGTCTTTTGCCGCATCCACTAGCCCTTCTATGCCCACGCCTTGGAAAATCTTGGTCACGAATGAACCCCCTGAAGGAATGAACCGCATAGCGGCATCCAGAACTAGAGTCGAGAGCTCTAAGGAGATGGTCTGATCTGTGTCGTAGCGCCCAGTCAGATTGGGCGATATGTCGCTGACTACCACATTTATCTCTCGATCTTCAAGGGCCTCACTAATCCGTTCAATAGTGGATTCATCAGTAATATCTCCTATGATAATCGTGGCACCTTCTACAGGAGATGTCGCGAGTAGGTCCACTCCGATTGCCAAACCCTCTTCTCCCGACTCCTCAACTGCAACTTGTAACCATCCACCCGGATGACACCCGACGTCGAGGACACAGTCACCAGTTCTGATTATGCCAAACCTCTCTTGTATCTGCTTGAGTTTGTAAGCAGAGCGAGTCCGATATCCCTTGGAACGCGCGATGCGTCTCCAAGCATCCCGCCTGTTATCCTGATACCAGCGCTTACTCACAGGGCTTCCTCATGGTTCGAGTTAATGAAATGGTCATTACCAGAACGACGTCAAAGCCCAATCTCCGATATCAGTGCGCTAGCAGTATGTCTGATTGCCTGTTCTGACATCATATCGGGCCTGAAACCCGTTGCGAACAAACTCTCGACATTCAAAGAGGTCTTGGGCACATCGCCAGCCCATCCTCTGTCACCACCTGTGTATTCGATTGAGACTCCTTCAAGGCCACTTTCCTCAACCACTATCTCTGCTATTCTACGAACAGAGCAGGTGTCCCCTGTACCTAGGTTGTACAGGTTGACATCAGCGCTAGTGTTGTCGACAAGATGGACCATCGCCTGCACACAATCGTGAGCTGACATGTATGATTTCTCCTGCCTGCCATTGCCTAGAACCTCAAGCCTTCCCTGGTCCGCCTTCAACTTGTGGATGAAGTCGTAGATTACCCCATGAGTCCCTCTAGGGCCTACAATGTTAGCGAAGCGATGAACCCAGGACTTGGCACCAAAAGTGCCGCACCAGGCGGTAATCAAGGCCTCAGATGCCAACTTTGAGGCCCCGTACAGAGAGATTGGCTTGATTGGCCCGTAGGTCTCTGGCGTTGGCATCACATCGGCTTCTCCGTAAACTGCTGACGAGGAAGAGAAGGAGATCCGCCCAACATCTTCGAGCCTCATAGCCTCGAGTACATTGTAGGTTGCTACAGTGCCCTGCTTTAGATCGGTATCAGTCACAGTTGTTCCGAGTCTGATATCAGGGTTAGCCGCCATGTGATGGACAACATCGACATCTACCAAAGCTTGTCTGACGGCTTCAGGATCTAGAAGATCCGCCTTTACCACCTCGACCATCCCAGAACCATCATGGTGAGAGAGGAACTCCATTCGGCCACTGCTAAAGTTGTCGAGCACCCTTACCGACTTACCGCTGGCAACCAAGGCATCGACTAGGTGTGAACCGATGAATCCAGCCCCTCCGGTGACCAATTCCATGTGCCGGCCAGCATACTGTATGACTTGAGTCCATCGGGCACGAGTCCAGAATCCAGTTTCCATTCAAATTCATCTCTGAGGGAGAGCCATTGCGAACGCTTCATTTGGCTTCAGCAGGGGCACCCCCGCGTGGTAGAGGGGGAGTCGAGTGACAGATACTCTGTCGAGTCCGACGAGAGCCGTGATGATGAGCAGGATTTCTGGGACCGATTCTTTGAGTCATTGAAACCAGTCAAGCAGTCAATTGATGATGCTAAGGAAGCGATTTCATCGAGTATTATCGGTGAAGGTGTTGACACCATTGCCCAATTGGTAGATGACGTCAGCGATGCTGCCGAGGCAGTCACTCGTAGGAGTGCTGAGTTGACTTATTCTTCGATTCTCAGGAGCCCTGCAGCTGTAGTAATTCTGTTGATTCTGGTCACAGCCACTGTAGGCAGAGATGCAATGGAGTTCGAACATCAGATCAATGGAGATGTCGAGATATATCTTCCCGATGGGGCAGATTCCACTGAGCTTCTACAGCAGGTTCGCGAACAATGGTCTACTGACATATTCATGCTATACATCCAGACTGACAATGCAATTGATAGGAAATGTTCAGCAGGCGAATCTCCACCGAATTGTCGCGGTTCAGAGAATATCACTCAAGTAGAGATCCTAAAACAGATATCTTGGATTGAGGGTGATGATCAGAATCGCGGTATAGGGGGATATCAGTCCGGCTTGGATTACAACAAGGAGGACAGAGGGGCGATAGATGGCGTGGTTTGGATACTGTCTCCAGCCCAAATTGTAAAGGAAGCCAATTCGTCCAGTTATAGGTTCAACTGCGCTATGGAGAAGTATGCTTTACCCACTGGAGACGGAGAAGACTGTGCACTATCATCTCTGAATCCGTTTGAGGGGTATTCAATTCCCGAAGGGGATGGAGCCCAAGAGAGAATTGACCGTTTTGTAGAAGATGCAGAGCCACTGTTATCCAGTTTCATTCGAGACACGAATAACGACGGAATCTGGGACACGACTGTTGTTGTCATGGGTCTGAAATTTGATATGTCAGATACTGCGATTACCCCTAGAGACGATCCCAAGGGAAAGTCAGATGAGAATCCTTCGGGCCAACTCAGAGACCACAAGGCGTTCATCAGGCACGCCGAGTTGCTAATCTACGAGGAATCTGACGCGACAATTTGTCAGATTTGTCACCGTACTTACATCTCTCCAACATCTACTATGGATGAATTTACATCCACTGAAAATAGGAAGGCTGTGACCATTACGGGATTAACTCCAGTCGTGCATGACATTTCGGATGCCATCTATCAAGAGTTGGTAGATCGAATGCTTCCAATTAGTGGAATACTAGTGTGTCTAGCAATGTTACTACTACACCGCAATCCGAAAGTCATCATCATATGTGGGGCTCCAATCCTGATGAGTCTGACAATCACATTTGGAATCACTGTGATAGCGGATATCATGCTAACTCCAATGATCATCTCTGTCGGCCCTATCCTAGTTGGCCTGGGGGTTGATTACGCTTTACATCTGACGAATCGGATTGAAGAGAATCGAGTAGGTCTAATTGAAGAGAGGCTGGAGATGGCTTGGTCGGCCCAGAGGGATGGCTTTGAGACCGAGGACATTGACCCGTGGGACCCGCATATTACTCTAACAGCGACAGTTAGGGCGGTCCTGACAACCGGACATGCAATCTTTCTCTCTGCACTGACTACGATTATCGGATTCAGCGTTCTTCGATGGCCTAGCCTAGTTCCGATTGAGCCGATGAGGACTGTGGGAACGACCTTGCTCTTAGGCATCGCAGTGACATTTGTGATGTCGATGATTCTAGTGCCGGCTCTCGTGCAGTTGCTCAGATACAGAAAATCTCCTTCCAAGGCTTTCGATAGACTCTGGGAGAAGATTGGTGAAATACCAGTAAAGAACACTGTTCTAGTTTTGTTAGTCACTGTAGTTTTGACCGTTTGGGGAGGATCTATTCTAGAGGAAGAACTTGGCAAGGGCTTGAGCGGCTCGTCAGATGAAGTCCCACCTGGGCTAGAATCATATGAGACTCTCAGAGAATACAGCTACGTCTTTGAAGGCGGACAGACAAACATGTTCATCGTCGATGCTACACAGAGAGGGGCCCAAAATGGAACCGCACCGATACGCGATTTACCCATTCTCGATGCGATAGATGTCATGCAGATTGAGAAGATAGATCAGGTTGCCAACACCTCGACAGTCAGCCTTGTCACAATACTCAAATCTATACATGTCGATGTTGTAGTCGGAGATTTGGAATTGTACGACCAGAGTCTTTGGGAGATTCTACATGACGAATGCTGGGACGAGTCATCAAATCCATTCCGCCCGGATTGCTGGCCATACGCAGTCTCCAGTAGGGAAGATATGGTAAACGTCGCTTTCGATACTCTTTCTCCTGAAGTCCGCTCGATGTTGATGAATGCAGACCAAGGAAGCGGTGAGACAAAGACCCTAGTTTACGTCAATCAACCTTACATTAATCTCGCAGATGCAACAGTTCTGAGGGACGCAATAGATGGTTTCCTCTCCGGAGGCAATGAATGTGACTCCGCTTGGACGTGTACTGGACTAGAAATAGAACAGGTGTTCAACTCTCTGCTGACCGGCGGTTTGCCAGTATCCATAGACGTCAATGATGGAGTCCAAGAGGCCCAATCGGAGACCACCGTTGCAACCATGCTGATTTTGCTGATTGCCATGGCCTTCCTGTTCCGTTCACCGAGGCTGGCTTTCTTCACCATGGTTGCAGTAGGGGTCGTAGTAGTCTGGCAACCCCTGCTCATGCGAAGTGGAGGCGTCAATGTCAATTTCTTCACCGCCATGGTAGGCACAATTGTGTTCGGCATCGGGGTGGATGATTCTATCCACATTGTTGACAGAATCAAAGACGAACGCGAAACCCCCTCTGGTATCGTCAAGTCTGTTGCGAAGACCGGCCAGACTATCTTTGAGACCACTACTACAACCTGTGCAGGTTTGGCTGCTGGATTATTCGTGGCAATTCCCGGCCTACAGAACTTCTTCGTTCTAATGATGCTCCTTTTGATACTAGCCCTGCTGACTAGCTCAATCTTGTTGCCTGCCATGATAGTGGCTTACTATGAAGTTGGTACGAGGATAACTAAGGGCGAGTCGTGGCTAGATTACGAGCATAGCGGAGCCCTTGCCACCGAGCCGGTACTTGATGCCATAGTAGAGTGACGAGTGGGGGCGAGGGAGCAGGGAGTAAGCCCCTTTCTGTTCACCCTTAGGCTGGTCGCATTCAACTGTGCGTCCTACCCGGTCCTGTCGATGCCATACGGACCTGCTTGGACTTGCTCCGGCGGGGGTGCTCGTTCCAGCCACGGTCAGGAAACCTCCCCCTTTCGGGTTCACAGTACGCCTGTCGTGGTTCGTTTCTGTTGCAGAGCCGGCCCTCCCGGACCTCCGGCTTGCGCCGGACCACCTGCATCGCGGAGAGGGGACTTTCCTCAGTGTCGTACACTGTCAGCGACCCTCCTGCTCCCTCATATCTACGGCAAGGCTCACCAACATGAACCCAACGGTCATCCAACGGACTCGTTTGTAAGGCTTTGAATCGGAAAGCATCATTCACATTCCACCACACCGCGACTGCGTGGACAGGGTCGAGGAACTGAAACGTGAGGCTGGAATCACCGCTTGTTCATTCGTGAGGGATGGAATGAGAATAGGCCTAGGAACAGGCTCGACAGTCAAGTACACGGTTATTGAGATTGCCCGAATGATCTCGGAGGAAGGAATTGATGTGATTGGCGTACCTACCAGCGAGGCCACAAGGGAACTTGCAGAGGATTTAGGAATACCTCTTTCTACTCTCGAAGAAGCATCCCCGCTCGACATTACAATCGACGGGGCTGATGAGTTTGACCCGGATTTCCAACTAATTAAAGGCGGAGGGGGGGCACTCACACGTGAGAAGAGGGTTGCAGAGAAATCGAGAGCTATGGTAGTGGTGGCTGATGACCGCAAGCAAGTCAAGACCCTGGGGGAGTTCGATTTGCCACTAGAGGTTAGAAAGTATGATTGGCAGAATGTTTCAGAACAATTACAGATGATTTGTCCCGGACAAGTCACCCTCAGGGGCAACGAGTCTCCATATGTCACTGATAATGGCGGATATATCCTCGACTGTAGGTTCGGTCCAACTATCTCAGACCCTGCCTCAATGGAGGATGAAATCAAATCAATAGATGGGGTGGTGGAGGTCGGCTTGTTTGTAGACATGTGTGATGTTGTAGTCATGGCTGCTCCGTCCGGAGTCTCCACTTTACTCAAACAAGGCGGCAGGCTGGCCTGAATACCGTCCGTCGCCGTTATAGAGGGGCGGCAATTCGCCGTACTGGGTCTGTAGCTTAGTCAGGTAGAGCGACGGGCTCTTAACCCGTCGGTCGCGGGTTCGAATCCCGTCAGACCCGCCATCATGGCCATCTCAAACCGAGCAACCTATACCGCCCGACCTTCACGCATAAAGGAACATCCATGAGCAAGGAGTACTGGATTGGGGACGTTAACTCAGGGTCGCATGACGACTCCGAGGTCGAACTGAAAGGCTGGGTGCACCGGGCTAGAGGCTCAAACAAGATTTGGTTCATGGTCCTGCGTGACTCCACCGGTACAGTCCAGTGCGTCATCAAGAGGGACGCAGTAGGTGACGAGTGCTTTGAGTCACTCAGCAATGCCCTGATTGAATCAAGTGTCATTATCGCAGGTACCGTGAACCCCACTGATAGAGAACATGGTCATGAGATCCAAGTCAGTTCTGGCGAAGTCGTGGGGCCAGTGAATCCAGACAGGCCATTCCCAATCACAGAATCAGCCATGACAGAATCCGATGGAGGAGAGACTGAGTTCCTGCTCGACCATCGTCACCTGTATTTGCGAACAGGTAGGATGACTACAATGCTCAAGTTACGTTCAACCGTATTCGGTGCGATTCACTCGTACTTCCGGGACCGTGATTTCATCGAGTACCAAGCCCCTAATTTCGTAGCTGGAGCAGTCGAGGGTGGCTCGACACTATTTGAGGTTCCATACTTTGGGCGCAAGGCCTACCTTACCCAGTCTTGGCAACTTTATGCTGAGGCGGCCATGCCAGCCCTTGAGCGCCTCTATACGATGGCACCTTCATTTAGGGCCGAGAAGAGCCGAACTAGGAGACACCTGACTGAGTTTTGGCATGCTGAGATGGAGATTGCATGGGCCTCAAACTCTGAGGTAATGGAACACGGAGAAGGAGTGGTTCGGCACATCGCTAGGACACTACTCGACGAAAGGTCGGAAGAACTAGCAAGTCTCGAGCGAGATTTGGACCTTGTAGCCCGTTACGCAGATAGTCAATACCCAAGGATTCGTTATGATGAGGCGATTGAGATTCTTCAAGGTAAAGGGGTCGAAGTGGAATGGGGTCAGGATTTGGACTATTCCAAGGAGAAGATTTTGACTGCCGACTTCGAAGTACCTCACTTCCTGACTCACTATCCTCGAGTTGCCAAGCCATTCTATCACCGCCCCGACCCTGAAGATCCGAAGTATGTCCTCTGTCACGACTTACTGGCTCCAGAGGGCTATGGCGAGATTATCGGCGGGGGTGAAAGGACTTGGTCCGAGAAAGAGATATTGGAGAGAATCGAAGAGGAAAAAGCTCCTATGGAAGCTTACGACTTCTATGTCGATGTAAGACGCTACGGAGGAGTCCCCCACGGAGGGTTTGGACTCGGAGTTGACAGAGTCTGCACATGGCTAGCTGGGGCTGAACACATACGCGAGGCAATTCCGTTCCCGAGAGACAGCAGAAGAGTCACGCCGTAGGCGTGTCCTGCGAATCACTCATACGAAGGCGTGGTCTGGGACCCTCATGGACGATTGGCGCGAACTAGATCTCGCCAACCCAACAGAAGAACACGCAATGCTAAGACAGATGGTACGCGACTTCGTTGCTGACGAAGTCGAGCCACAAGCACTTGAACACGACAGAGATGAGAGGTTCAACGCTGCTTTGTTCAGGCGACTGGGGGAGCAGGGGATCCTTGGGATTTCAGTTTCTCCCGAGTACGGCGGGGCCGGAATGGATGCAACTGCGGTTGCGATAATCAACGAGGAGTTGTCGTACTCCGACCCAGGCTTATGTCTTGCATATCTGGCCCACGATCAACTACTCGCCAACAACCTCGCTCACAACGGAAGTGAAGAACAGAAGAGTAGAATCCTGCCCAAACTGTGCAGTGGCGAATGGATAGGCTGCATGGCGATGAGCGAGCCTGGCTATGGCACAGATGTTCTGGGGATGCAGACCACTGCCTCTGAGAATCATGACGGTTCGTGGACAATAAACGGTAGAAAGATGTGGATTACTAACGGCTCAGTAGATGACGAAGGAACTCCTGCAGACATCGTATGGCTGTATGCAAGGACTGGAACCGACTCAAAAGGTCGGGCGGAAGTTACCACCTTCATTGTCGAGAAGGGAATGCCCGGTTACTCAGTAGGTCAGAAGATCGATGATAAGTTGGGTATGAGGGCCAGTAATACTGCCGAGCTAGTTTTCGATGACTGCGTTGTTCCTGCCGAGAATGTTGTCGGAGGGCCGGGCGAGTCCATGATCCACATGATGAGAAACCTTGAGTTGGAAAGAATAGGTCTTGCTGCTATGGGAGTTGGTATCGCCAGACGCTGTCTGGCTGCGATGAATCAGTACGCTAGCGAGAGAGAAGCCTTCGGCAGCAAGATTCGAGACTTTGGCCAGATACAGAGACATATCGGTGAGTCTTGGGCCGAATACAGAGCAATGCGCGCATATGTATACGACACTGCTCGCGCTACGGACCTATCTATGGCCGGTAACCGGCTGGATTCAGATGGGGTCAAACTGTTTGGAACTACTGCTGCCAAGAATATCGCAGACAGGGCTATCCAAGTCATGGGAGGCTATGGCTACGTGGGCGAGTACACAGTCGAGAGGCTGTGGCGTGACGCCAAGTTGCTTGAGATTGGAGGGGGCACTCTAGAGAGCCATCAGAAGAATATCACTCGCGACCTCTCGGATGATTCGGCTCCCATCGAGAATTAGTGGTAGTCCCGGGAGGATTCGAACCTCCGTCACCGGGACCAAAACCCGGTATGATGGACCACTACACCACGGGACTCCGAGGCGATGACGGAGTACATGTGCTATTGAAATTGACTGGACAGACAAGCGACAGCATCAAAGGTTCTCGGAGTGCCCTTGCTACATGCGTGAGCGATGGGCATTCCTCTTGGCATTCCTGATGCTAGCCTCTCCCGCATCCGCTTTGGTTACCGGAAGTGATTATGATACAGGAAGCCCAATATCGGCCGATAGCGACATGGTCTCACAATTATCTTCCATTTCAAACTATAGAACTGGTTCACCTTGGGTTGACTCCAGCTTAGATGCCAGAGTAGATTCAGGCGCGAATGAAGTTAGGGTGACAGTAATCACTCGATCTCTAGCTACTCTGAACCAATGGCAGCATGACAACGGGGCTATAGAGGCTCAGAAGCCAGCGAGCTCGGGCGAGAGATTGGTAGCACTGGACTCAACTGATGGGGCAATTGATCACAGAACATTCTGGATGAACTCATCAATTTTCCATAAACTATCGGGAGTTCCAGGGGTAATTGCAATTCTAGACGCTCAGAATTCTCCCGAGCCTTACGAGATTACGCCATTCGAATCTCCCCCTGATGTCAATCCGGAATCCGTCAGGAGTGGAGAAATTCACGGTGCTAACGACGCTTGGGAAAGAGGCTATACTGGTGAAGGGATGGTAATTGCAGTGGCCGACACAGGTGTGGACTTCGCTCATCCAGACTTGAATGGGACACAGGCCAGAGTTCTAGATTCGATGTCGCCATATCACGGCTGGCCATTGATGTTCGATCACAACAGCATGTATTACTGGCTAGTTGATGGTGATGCATATCCATCTAGGTCTACTTGGTATGCGGACACTTCAACAATAGACTACGACAACAACACCGACGGAATTCTAGACATTTCTGGCTACAATATCACGGGAGTCAATGCCTCATTATCGGGAGAATATCATCTAGGAGAACACCCGGACTCAACATTGAGGAGCAAAGTTGGTGGTGACGTACCAATCCTTGTCGTCGATGACAGGATTTCTGGCTTGTATGAGACAGTCTATCCTGACATAAATCGTGATGGTGAATTCCATAATGACGTTCCGATGAGGCCCGGCGAGGAAACAGCTGGACTAGATACCAATGGCGATGGTCTATGGGATATTTCAGGAGGCCTCGTTTATTGGGTAGCCGATGGTTTCAATGGAGTGCCTTACTCAGAAATTTATGCACCTCGTCATGGTTACAATAACAGGATTCCCGGGCCTGGTAACCTAACACTATTCATGCTAGAATCAGGTAGCCACGGGACCCTATGCGCTAGTGCAGTTGCTGCCCAGGGAGTAATTAGCGATGGGAAGGTCCTAGGCATGGCGCCAAACTCTACTATCTCTTCCATTGGCAATCACTATTCTGGTGGCCATGCCCTAGATGGATGGAGATTTATTGCTGAGGGATACGATGGAGAACCTCAGACACAAGGGGACCAACCTCATATTGGCTCATTCTCTTTCGGGTATTCATCAGTCGACGAAGCCGGAGCTGATGGCTACTCATTGTATCTAGACTGGCTAACGAGAATATACAATGACAATGCGTCATACTCTGTTGCAATCGGTAATGGTGGGCACGGTTTCGGCACAGCAAAGGTACCAGGGGCGGCTCACGGAATATTCTCAGTAGGGGCATTTAGTAGTCGCTCTAGTGATTCATGGGGCCAGAGTGCACCATGGTCAAACAGAGGTCCAAATGTCGTTGGAAGGATGGATCCAGATATTGTATCTGTAGGATGGTCCGCTACAGGCGATAGGCCGCTCAATTCGTATAACGATGCAAATTCGGCTTGGAGCTCTTGGGGAGGAACCAGCCTCGCTACTCCAATTGCAGCCGGTCTGATGGCCTTAGTCGCTGAAGCATGGCAAGAGAATCTGGGTGACTACCCTGGTTCTCAGGAGTTCAGAGACTTCGTGCTATCGACTTCCGACGATAGGGGGTACGAACCTTTGATTCAGGGTGGAGGCTGGTTCAATGCATCGAGAGCCATAGCGACCATAGAAGGGGACAATGGCACTTGGTGGGCTAGTCCGGCCCAATGGAACAGCGGAACCTACCAAGGCAAGCATAGAGATGCTAACATCAATCTCATGCATCAGGGTGAATCCCAAGACTTTGACTTGGAATTCTTCAACTATGCACAGAGCCCAATGATGCTGAGTTTCACTCCCACAACTCACAAACCACTGGAACACAACCGTCACATTTGGCAAAGTAGGTCTGAGATAGATTGCCCCGAAAATTCTACTGCCGATTGCGACGATAGTCCCGCCTGGGGCAACTATACTCACACTAACTCAGAATGCTTAGATTACAGTTCCAGTAGACCACATCTGCTAATTCCACTACACATTACAAACAATTCTAGCATACAATTGCCATCCCAAACTACTCAACTAAGAGCGCGCGCTACTATTGAGTACTCTGCCTTTGATGGCAATCAGGATAGGTCTGCTGAGGAACGAGTCTATCTTGAGGTATTCAGATGGACGGACTTCGATGGCGATGGCACTTACATCACTCATTCCGAAACTCCCGAATTCCATGTCATGCCTTCGGGTGAATGGACCGAATCTAGCGAACTTGAACAGGTGACATATTGGTGGAAAAAGGGACCCAATGCAGAAGTCAGAGTCGGACTTCCATTCGAGGATGCTAGAGATGGACTTCTGCTCGGAGTATGGAACTACAATTGTGACGACTCCGACGAACCAGTCAGAATTGAGATTGATTGGACTGCATTCGGTAGTCTAAATGACGATTGGATCACAGCCCCTTCTCCGACTATAATCCAAGCTAACGACTCAGAGACAATCGAAATCACAGTTTCAGTTCCCATAGATGCCGAATCAGGGATCCATCAACACGGCGTTCTCATCGAAACCTATGAACTCAACCAGACTGGAACTCCAAGTCTTTTGCCAATGTGGAATTGGACTTTGCCAATAGTGACAAACGTGCCGTGGTCTGGACCATTTACCTTGACGCCAAAGCCATTGGATGGCAATGTGTCTAATCAGACCCTGTACGATGAGAGTTGGATTAGTGGAGCTACTCGCTGGGACTGGAGGGCCGAGAGTGGTGACTGGAGATTCCTTACTGTCGACTGGCCAGCAGAATGGGATACTGGCGGTACTGCAATATTGGACGTCGATTGGTCCGATACAGTACAAGGAATAGAGGGAGACTACAACTCAACATTTTACGAAAATATCTACACTGACATAGACGTTCTTTGGCTATCCGAAACTCCTCACGGTTACGCTGAAGACGACCCCGATGCATATGGCGACTCAACTTTCTACATCGAGTCACGCTCAACTAACAATTATGCCGGAAGCGGCTCGCATAACTGGGGGACATTTACTGATACGTCTCGAGAGATGTTTGCCGTTCCCGCAGAGGAAGGGATTCACCAACTTGTCTTGCACACCGCTCTACATGGAGTCTCTACTAACGATAATCCACTCAATGTTTCAGTAGGATATATTGCCGCTGAGGAATCAGGGTTTCAGAAAGTCGTAACAGATTGGTCCGAGGGTAGTGGTCAGGATTCCGTACACGTGGTCTCTACTGTGCCACTTAGCGTGGAGGCAGTGTCTTCCTATGGGTGGAGTCAACCAGCTTACTACGAAAACCAGACTGCATACCAAGATAATGCAGGTGACAAGATGTCCGCTTCTTGGTGGCACAATATGACCATTGAGAACTCAACAGAGATAGATATCAGAATGAATTCTAATGACGACGCTGATTTGGACCTCTTCTTGTTCAGAGACTCTGACGGCGACGGCACTTTCTCATCTGGAGAGGAAATTGCTCGCTCTACTTCTTCCTCCTCGTCCGAGAGTATTAGAATCACCGATCCCGAAGACGGATTCTACTCAGTCGCAGTGCAAGGATATTCTGTGCCCTCCGGCAGCGTCCAATTTTGGATAGATGTCGAAGTTGTAGGGGGCGATCAACTATTCATAACCGACAACTTCACTCTTTCTGACTCGGAGATTTCTGCCATCTGGCCTAATGGTAGCCAGACCCTAGCAGGGCAAGTCCCTTCTGCGGCCTTCCAAGTAAATCTGTCTTACATCCGCCCAGCGCATTCGGGAGTATGGTCGGGGCATATCGAAATAGTAGTCAATGGAGGAATCAGTCTAACTCTGCCATATACTTACGAACTTGTAGAATTAGATCCTGAGATTACATTCGTTCAACCAGATGACTTAACTGAGACAAATACGGCAGTTCCGATACGGATTCATGCCTTGGATACTGGCATTGGTTTCCGTTTGGATGATCTTAACTGGGAGCCAGTAGATAACAACACCAGAGTGCCAGACGCAGACATTGTCGAAGCAATAGACACTGAAATGGAGTATCATAACCTAACTGAACTCTGGAACAGCGGCAATCACTTTGCAATCCCTGAAAATGTAAGTTTCAGAGAAGTCTGGATTAACTCGACTTTGCCTGAAGTGGAGCAGTGGCACCGGTACACTGCTTCAGTAACAGACCTGTCGAATTATTCTTCACAGACCCAAATAGCTGTGTCTTACGACGTAACCGCTCCCGCATTAGCACTGTCGGATATCCCTTGGATTACCAATCAAGAGTACCTCACTTTTTCGATACATTCGGAATCGGGGGCCAGCGTCACTCATTCGGGAATTCCTGTGTTCTTGGATGAATCCGGATCCGCCGAGATTACAATCCAATTAACTGAGGCTGAGCCAAGGCAGAATCAAGACTCAACATTCTACTATGTTCACAGCAATAGTGTGTTCGACATCGTTGTTACCGATGCAGCCGGAAACTCGTTTTCTCGAGATTTCTCAGTTATTTACGATCCAACATCTCCGTCAGCACAATTTGTTGATTTGACCGATCAGGCGGGCTATCAATACGACTCAGCTGCCATAGCCAACCCAGTCAATCTAACAGAAGGGGTATTGACAGCTATAATTCCAGTTGATGTCCAAGAGTGGTGCTTTCACATATTTTCACTGCGTACTACTCATGAAATCAATGAATGTGAAACGAAACAGATGATTCCACAGGCAAACCTGCAAGATGATCCAGGGCAATCCTCCGAGACCGCTCAATACAGCATTAACACTAGTGGATTACCAGATGGTGATTACATGATCAGTCTGGAGTTGATTGACTGGGCAAATAACTCCGCCACTCAGACTTGGCTAATTTACTTCGATAGTACAGTTCCCGTTGTTGACTGGTCAATTAGTCCAGGTACTGAATCTGCCTTCTTCGACCACAGACAGGGACTGTCTTGGATTGCCAGTGAGGAGGTACACGTCACCTTCACAATCGACGGCGTTTCAATTAGTGAGCGTACATCGACAACAGGTGGTGCACTATTCGAACTAAATCGTACGGGTTTGCATTTAGTCTGCCTAGTTGCTGTCGATATGACAGAGCCACAAGAGAATGACAATCGGTTTGAGGAATGCAGAGAAATCATTCTCGATCCTTCGATTTATTCGACCCACGTCTCGGCTAATTGGGATGGCGGAATAATGGCAATTGATGAAGTTGAAGCAATCATGCAGAGGGGGCCAGATCAAGAAATCTGGTGGAGGCGGTCCGACTCAGAAGATAGGAATTTGATTACTCCGGGGTCCCAGATTGTAACACTGAATTTTGATCTACAAGAGGGCGATAACCAATTTATTATCGAGATTGAAGCGTTGGACCACTTCGACAATTACACTCTGTCGATAGTTCGAGATACAATACCTCCTGTATTGACTATGGAAGAAGTAGTGAACAGGACTTCAACTTTGGAGACTCGAAGGGTGATTTCCGGAACCTGTGAGCCAAATGCTCCTGTAATGATTTGGAGCGAAACTGAGTCAATAGACTTCAACTGCAATGCTGAAGGAGTTTACGAGGTAGAAATCGAAATCCCCGAAACTCCTGGCACCCATATTATCGATGCACTTACTTCTGATTCAGCAAATAATGAGAACTCAGCAACAATGGAAGTTTTGGAGCAGAATTGGATTGACTGGGCACTTGACGACGCCAGATCTTCTGGGCCGATGTTATGGTGGTTTTCTTTGGCCTCCATCGTAGTATTATTGCTAGTCACCGTTCCAACTGTCACAATTAGGAGAAGACGGGCCAGAGCCGATAGGTTGCTCCAGCAAGGACCAGACATCGAAGAGATACTGTCTGAGGTAGAATCTTCGGCGGAAGAGTCTGAAGAGCCGTTTGAGTAAGGCTCATGCCCCTGTCCCTTTTCGTAACGCCATGGAAATCAGCAGCATTGCTGTCTTAGGTGCCGGTCAGATGGGTAATGGGATAGCACAGGTTGCGGCTTGTGCAGGCTATAATGTGATGATGATTGATATCGAGCAATCGTATGTCGATAGAGGCATGTCTGCAATCGAATTTTCACTTTCCAAGTTGGTTAGTAAAGAGAGGATGACTCAAGAAGAAGCCGATGCAGCCCTCGCGCGCGTACGCGTGTCCACATCTAATGAATCAGCATCTCAAAGCGATCTAGTAATCGAAGCAATACCGGAGATTCCGGAAATCAAATTCTCTACCTTTGAAGAGTTAGACACAATTTGTAAGCAGGAAGCAATTCTGGCAAGCAATACTTCGAGCATCAGTATCGATGAAATCGCAGCTTCGACAAATAGGCCTGAGAGAGTAATAGGAATGCATTTCATGAATCCCGTGCCGATTATGAAACTCGTCGAGATAATCAACGGCTCAAAGACCACCGAAGAGGTCAATACAGCCGTAGTTAATGCGGCTGAGAGGATGGGTAAGATTGCGCTATCGTGCAATGATTCTCCCGGTTTCGTCAGCAACAGAATTCTGTGCCCAATGATTAACGAAGCAATTTTGACACTTCAGGAAGGAGTAGCAGAGCCAGAAGCAATAGATGGGATAATGAAACTCGGAATGAACCACCCGATAGGCCCATTAGCTCTAGCTGATCTGATTGGCCTAGACACTATCCTACACATCATGAATGTCCTCCAAGAGGGACTCGAAGATGACAAATATGCCCCTGCACCACTTCTAATCGAAATGGTAGAACAGCACAAACTGGGCCGAAAGAGCGGTGAAGGATTCTACACTTACTGATGATTTGGCACACTGGTAAGGTGCTTTTTTCGCACCACGAGTAGTGCCAAAGTTCAAGCATACACGCATGCCCCTTAGTTGCATGACCAGCCGTGGTTCTGTTTCGGCCATTACTGCACTCGTCATCATATCCTGCATCTCTGTTGCCGTGCTAGCTAACGACGCCGGAAGTGGAGGGGATGCTGGAAACTCCACATCAACATCATTCTCTTTGAGTGCAGTCAATGCAACATACTACGGAAATCTGACTGATGTTTCGGATGAGAATGACTACTACTCAATTTCCATGCCGAATAACACCGGCATCTATGCCGAGTTAATCTCACCAGGATTTTCCGGATCTAACGGATCAGGATCCAGTTCGACTTGCTATAATGCCACATCTCCTCCATGCGATTTCGATTTGTTCCTGTACAGTTCGACCGGCTCATCAATCGATTCCAGCCTCTTGACATCAGGCTATGACGACGTGACCTCAAATGGAACCGTAGTCGGGGGAACTACTGTTTATCTCAACGTAGACCAATGGGATGGTGATGGCCAGTATGCTCTGATAATCAGTATATTCTCTACCTTAACTGGTGGCGGAGGGAGCGGAGGGGGAAACAACTCCACGAGCCTGCATGATGCGGGAATGGGGTATGATGCTGGCAACACATACTCGACTGCTATGGCACTATCTGCGGTGAACCAGTCCTTTTGGGGTGATGTCAACTCATCTACAGATTCATACGACTTCTTCAGAATCACGATTCCGCCGCAGCATGGTTTCGCTCTTTCCCTGGACTGGAACGGCTCTTCTCTTAGTCCAGACTTAGACTTAGAATTGTATGATGCAAACGGCTCACTACTGGTCTATAGTTGGTTCAGTAAGCCAGAAACATTGGGCCCGTACAATGGCTCCGGCGGAATAACATATAACATCGCAGTTGTCGCTTATTCGGGATCAGGAGATTACCTACTCAACATCACCTTCGAAAATCTCTCTTCAACGCCACTTTACAATCAAAATGATGCTGGAACAGGTGATGACGCTTCTGATGATTACAACAATCCTACTGTAATCAATTCATCAATCGGGCAGACCTACTTCAGTGGCTGGGCCTCTGATGGCGGAGATACGCTAGACGAATACTCAACTGCAGTTCCAGCTAATCATGGCATTTCTGCATCTCTTAGCTTCGATGACTCATCAATGAATCTAGATTTCACACTTGCTGGATTGCCTAATCCCTCAAACAACATTATCGATACATCATCAACATTCTACAGCCCTGAGTCTGTGACATCTAATGGCACATATGTAGGAGGCGGCTCAGTTTTGTTAGAGGTTTATGCAGTCTCAGGCCAAGGGGACTACAATATCACAATCTGGATTTTCCATCTCGACTCTGATGGAGATGGTCATTGGGACGATAACGAGACTGCATGCCAGTCTGACCCTGATGATCCAAACAGTGTTCCGACAGATACTGATGGGGATGGCATTTGCGACATACTCGACGACGATGATGATGGAGATGGGTATGACGATGCCAACGACAGTTTCCCTCTCGATAGTACAGAGTGGGATGACACCGATGGCGACGGAGTAGGTGACAACTCGGATGAGGACGACGATAATGACGGCTGGACCGATTCGGATGAATACCAGTGCGGAACCGAACCACTGAACTACAACAGCCAACCAATCGACACTGATTCTGATGGTATCTGCGATGTAGTAGATGATGATGACGATGGCGACGGCTACCTAGATGCCTCCGACGCCTTCCCCCTTGATGACAGCGAATGGGCCGATACAGATGGGGATGGAATTGGTGACAATTCAGACTTAGATGATGATGGAGATGGCTTCAGCGACTCAACCGAGACTACTTGTGGCTCAGATTCTCTTGACGCAGAATCTATTCCCGCCGACCTCGATCAAGATGGCTCATGCAATGCAGTTGACGGAGATGACGACAATGATGGCTATGCGGACATAACTGATGACTTTCCGTTGAACCCCAATGAGTGGATTGATACAGACGGAGACGGTATTGGAAATAATGCCGATATGGATGATGATGGAGACTCAGTTTTAGATTCATCAGACCCCTTCCCGCTTGATTCAACCGAGTGGGGAGATAATGATGGAGACGGTATTGGCGATAACGCTGATTTAGATGATGACAATGATGGGTGGTCCGATTCTGATGAGATAGATTGTCAGACCGATCCTTTTTCTTCACTATCTGTACCTGTAGACTATGATGGCGACCACATCTGCGATAGAGTCGATCAGGACGACGATGGCGACGGAGTCGACGATATCTATGACATGTTCCAATTTGATGCATCTGAGTGGGACGATTTAGATCTAGATGGAATTGGCGATAACGCTGATTTGGATGATGATGGGGATGGCTGGGAAGACTTAGTTGAGCCCAACTGCGGCTCCTCTCCGGTAGATGCGAATTCCTTCCCTGCCGACTCCGATTCAGACGGTATTTGCGACATCATGGATCCAGATGACGATAATGACATGGTTTTGGATATCAACGACAAATTCCCCCTTGATCCCAGTGAACACGAGGACTTCGACAATGACGGCATTGGGAATAATGCCGATGATGATGATGACAATGATGGATGGCCTGATTCGATAGAATCAATCTGCCAGACACTTCAATTGTCCAGTTCGTCCGTTCCCGAGGACACCGATGGGGACGGTACTTGCGACCTAATTGATGCCGATGACGATGGGGATGGAGTGGGGGATCCAAACGATGCTTTCCCAAAGGATCCCAGCGAATGGGAGGATCGTAATGGTGATGGCTTAGGAGATAGAGCTCATCCCTTGTCAATTATTGACCATATGAAACTCAACCCAATAATTACCGGAATCTTGCTTTTCGCAGTACTGGGTGCTATTGGTGCAGCAGTATTGATGAAAAATAGGAAGGACCAATCATCAACAGAAGTGTGGCGCGATGACGACTATAGTCGATACCAAGAAGCAACAAACATCGAGTATTCAGAGGAGACTACTCACGAACAGCCCACTATGCCTGCCGAAACACCTGAAAGGTTGCCCGAGCAAACCACCGAAGTAGAGCCAATACGAGTTAGCGAGAAACCACCACCACCACCGCCTCCTGGGTTCGAAGACATAGACAGCCCTCCTTCAAAATTAACAGTCAGAGCGGATAGTTGGGAGGATCTTCCCGATGGAGGAGACTATGTCCAGACTGAACCTATGAAATATGTTGGAGAAGACTGTGGGACATGGATTCGTCAAGAAGATGACAGTTGGATTCTTGAGGATTGACTTCATCCCTAGGAATTTTTCTGATAATTTCTGCATTATCGGCCAGAAAATGTCCAATTAACCGATTTCAACGAAATTCTAGTATTCACACCCCTATAGGGGTGGTTTGAGCATCTTACGACACGATTATATCATTCACATCGCCTCATGCACGCTAGTGACGCCCATGAACGAGAACGCCCCACGCTCTGTTTGTCTAGTAGTACTGATGATTGCCGCAATTGCTTTGCCCCTGATGGAAACGGGTCCGCCCGCTGAATTGGAGGTAGTTCCAGCCAAGGAGGAGGTAGCCGCCAACCCTTGTCAGGGATACGATGCCTGTTTAGGTCTCGATGCTGGCGGATATAATGCTCGTAATGAGATATGCCCTGGTGGAACCGGTACTTGTCCGGTAGCCAACCTATCCTCATACGTAGACTATGGTTCAACTGAGGTCACTACCACATTTTACGGCTATATGGATGGATTTGGATCGGCAAGCTCCGGACTGGACGACGACGATGTGTATTCCATTTGGGTGCCGTGGGGATATGGCGTCAATGTAACACTTTCATGGAATCACTCTGGTATGATGATGTATGCTGCTCTTGGTGCAGAT
>Ga0310344_10000078_pt1 | contig 81999 bp, 87 predicted proteins | sample HC15DNA20200_MG_FD_203801 | JGI IMG/M metagenome (GOLD analysis project Ga0310344, IMG submission 203801) | Marine microbial communities from station ALOHA, North Pacific Subtropical Gyre - HC15-DNA-20-200_MG | ecosystem: Environmental > Aquatic > Marine > Oceanic | place: Pacific Ocean: North... | reverse complement strand
TGAACAAAAAGATCTCCAAATAAAATTAAAATTGCTATAAATTTTAGATAAATCAAATACACCAAACTCATCTCCAAGGTGTATTAAAAACATTTTAGAACATATTAAGTTTAGTTTTGCGTAATAGTTTGTTTTTTTCTCTATTCCTGAGTCAACTATTATGAGAACATCATTTTTTTCTAAATCTTCTTCGCTTTTAATAAAATCAAATTTAATTTTTTTAAGTATTTCAAATACCCATTTATCAGAATATTTTTTATGATAAATGCCCCAATTATGATCAACGATATCTTTATCGGTCTTATTGTTTTGATCTGGTATATTTAAATTATGTGTATTCCAAAATAATTTAATCATTAAAGATTAAAATTCTATTTTTGTAAAAAACTTTTAAGATGCTTTGATCTGCTAGGATGTTTTAGTTTTCTTAAAGCTTTTGCCTCAATTTGTCTAATTCTTTCCCTAGTGACTGAAAATTGTAAACCAACTTCTTCCAAAGTATGATCGGTATTCATTCCAATTCCAAAACGCATTCTTAACACTCTTTCTTCTCTAGGGGTAAGCGTAGCTAAAATTTTTGTAGTAGACTCTCCTAAGTTTGACATAATCGATGCATCTAAAGGCTGAAGTGCATTTTGGTCTTCTATAAAATCTCCAAGACTACTATCTTCCTCATCCCCAACTGGCGTTTCCAACGAGACTGGTTCTTTTGAAATTTTTAGAACTTTTCTAACTCTGTCTAAAGGCATAGCTAATTTTTTTGAAAGTTCTTCTGGAGTGGGTTCTCTACCAAGCTCACTTAAAATTTGTCTAGATGTTCTTACTATTTTATTTATTGTTTCAATCATGTGAACAGGTATTCTTATAGTTCTTGCTTGATCTGCAATAGATCTGGTAATAGCCTGTCTGATCCACCAAGTTGCATAAGTAGAAAATTTATAGCCTCTTTGATATTCAAATTTATCAACTGCCTTCATAAGGCCTATGTTACCTTCTTGTATTAAGTCTAAAAATTGTAAACCTCTGTTGGTGTATTTTTTTGCAATTGATATCACTAATCTTAAATTAGCTTCTACCATTTCTTTTTTTGCTATTCTGGATTCTTTTTCACCTTTTTGAATTCTGCTAACTAAATTTTTAAATTCATAAAGAGGCAAGCCAATCTTTTTACTAAACTCAACCAATCTTTCTCTTACTTCGGTAAATTCTTTTTTATTTTTTTTAAAAAAACTTTTCCATGTTGAATTTTCATTAAGAAATGATTGAAAATTTGGATTAATTTCATTTCCTAAATAATACTTAAGAAATTCTTCTCTAGAGATTTTGTTATCCATTGCCAATCTCATTAGATGTCCATCCAAAGAAATAATTTTTTTATTTTCTTGATAATGCGCTTTTACTAAATTTTCTAATACAGATGGATTTAACTGAAGAGTTTTTACTTTTTCGACTATTTCATTTTGAATTTTTTTGTAACCAGTTTCCTTAGTACGAGTAAAGGATTGATCGTTTAATGAACATTCAAGTTTTTCTTTTTGATATTTGATTAATTTGCTATATTTTTTACAAAGAATGTTAATAGTTGAAATTACTTGAGGTTTAATTTCCTCTTCCATTACAGCTAGAGAAGGATTAAATTCGTCCTCTTCTGTAAGTTGAGTTTCATTTTTTTCATCAGAAGCTTTATCTTCTTCTTTTTTATCATCTTCATTTTTTTTATCTGAATCTTCTAAATTATTTATAGTTTTTTTACTTTCTTTTATTTTTGATCTGGATGTTTCGTTGGAAGCATCTTCTGAATCTATATCCATATAAGAGGAATCTATATCTATAATTTCACGAACCAATAATTCATTTTTTTCTAATTTTTCTTTCCAATCAAAAAATTGTTTTGCAGTTAAAGGGCTTTTTAATAATGCTGAGGTCATAACGCTTTTTCCTGCTTCAATTCTTTTAGCAATGGCAATCTCACCCTCTCTAGAAAGAAGCTCAACACCGCCCATTTCTCTTAGGTACATTCTTATTGGATCGTCACTTTTTTCTTGGTCTAAATTTTTTGAACTTTCTACAGATTGTGATTGCTTTTTCTTTAATAAACGATAATCAGTTTTTTTTTCTACAAGACAAACTTTGTTATCAAAAATGTGTAAAAATGCTATTTCAATATTTTCCTGGCTATAATGTCTCTTGCCCAATGATTTTGCCAACTCTTCATAGGTTATAAATCCTCTATGAAGACCTTTATCTAACAATCTATTAAAAGACTTTGTAATTATTTTGCTTGATGTATTTTTCATTAATTTTTATGTCAGCCGAGATTTATATATAATAACTAAATACATAAAATCTATAGCTTATTTAGCCACCTTTTAATTGATTTCTGAGCAACAAAAGTTCTGAATAGAGTTTTTCGTCTAAATTTAAAGAAACTTTGTTCTCTAAAAACTCGATTTTTTTTTTAAGTTCAATTTTTTTAATTTCATTTATCACTTCACTAAATAGTGAAATAACCTCCGCTTCATCTTTATTTATATGAATTATTTTCACAGGTGCATTTGTGTTAATTATACTTATTAAATCAAAATATTTCTGATCAAAATCTGCGGGGTTTAATATTTTTTTTTCGAAAAATTTCTCTGACAGCAAATATTCGATTAGTTTTTTTTTAAAATCATTCATTGAATCTTTTGAAAAAACTACCTCTGAAATTAGCTCTATATTTTTTCTAAAAACATCTAAATTTTTCATTACCAAATAAAATAAAGAAAACTCTTTTAAATCTCTTTCTTCAAATCTGTCTATTCGTTTATAAACTTCCTTTGTTTTTTGAAGAGGGCTGTAAGTTTTTTTATATTTTAAGAAATTATTTTTTTTATAATTAATATTTGGAGTAAGTTCATTAATCCTTTTTGAAAAATCATCTAAAAAATATTTAGCTAAAGTTTTATCATTAATATCTTTACAGAGTGATTTTATTTTTTTTTCAAATAAAGTTAATGAATGAGGGTCGCTATTATCTACTTCCTGAAAATAACAATCCCAGATAAAGTTTTGAATATCCTTTTTTCTTTCTAATAATTTTAAAAAAGAATCTTTTCCTTCTTTATTAATAAAAGAATCGGGATCTAAATTTTCTGGCAATGTTAAAAAATAAATATTAAATTCAGCTTTCATTAGAGGGAATAACCTTTCGGCTGCCCTTAGTGCCGCCTTTCGTCCACTTATATCACCATCAAAACAAATAATTGGTTTTTTAAAAAACTTCCAAACTAAATCTAATTGTCTTTGTGTCATTGCGGTGCCTAGATTTGCAACAACATTTTGAATACCAAATTTATGCAAGGTCACAACGTCCATATATCCTTCAACTATAAAAATCTCTTCCGTTTTGCTTCTGGACTCTTGAGCGGAATTAATATTGTATAAATTGTTTCCTTTTTTATAAAATTCTGTTTCTGGTGAATTTATATATTTTGCAAAAGTTGTTTTAGATAAAGCTCTACCTCCCAAAGCAAAAATTGAATTATTTAAACTTTTAACTGGAAAAATAATTCTTCCTCTAAATCTATCAACATATTTTTTTTTATTTTCATCCAAATAATAAATTCCAGAAGTAATAATTTCTTTTTCGCTAAAATCTTTATTTAAATTTTAATAAAAATTATTTTTTAAAGGAGAATAACCAATTTTGAAAAAAGATATTTCCTTAGAGGAAATATTTCTTTTTTTTAAGTATTCATTTGCTTCTAAAAAATTTTCTTGAATTATTTCTGCATGGCATAAGTTTGTATATTTTTCTAAAATTGCATTATACATTTTCCATCTTTTTTGTTTCTCCTCGTCCTGCTTGGTAAATCTATATGGTTGCATGCCCGCATCTAAAGCAAGCGCCCTAACCGCTTCACCAAATTTATAATTTTTTGTTTTCATTAAAAAATCAAAAATGTTTCCATGTTCTGATGAACTAAAACAATGATAAAAACCTTTTTCGTCATTAACTGTAAAGGACGGAGTTTTTTCGTTAGAAAACGGGGAGAGGCCAACAAATTCTTTGCCACGTTTTTTTAACTTTACGTGCTTTCCTACTACTTGCGAAACTTTTAATCTTAACTTTATTTCGTCAAGATATTCTTTAGGATATTTCATCATTTTAAAAATTCTTTAACAATTAAATTTACTTTTGAAAAATCAATAGAATCAGAATATTTTTGTTTTAAAGACCCCATAATTTTTCCCATATCTTTTAAACTCGTGGCACCCAAAGATTCTATAACTTGTTTACAAATCTTTTTTGTTTCTTCTTCGCTAAGCTGTTTAGGTAAAAAAGTTTCTATTATTTTAATTTCCGCTTCTTCTGCTTCCAACAATTCTTTTCTTTCTCCTTTTTTGTACAATTCAACAGAATCTTGTCTTTGTTTTTTCATTTTCCTTAAAACTTTTAATATTTCACTATCATTAATACCTTCCTTTTTTTCAGCAGTTCTGCTGGCTATATCGCTATCTTTAATAGCGGCTAAAATTAACCTTAAAGTAGAAACTAAAGTTTTGTCTTTGTTTTTTAATGCTGCACTGAACTGTTCGTTTATTTTTTCTCGTAATGACATGAATTATAGAAACATTAATTTACTTCAGAGATCAGATTTCTTCAAAAGAAAAAAATTCCATCTTGACGAGATAAAATGTTTTTCCTATGTTGCGCAAAATCTTGTTTTATAGTAAAAGCCTTTAACTCATGAGTTGTATTTGGAAGTAAAAACAAATTTAACCCATAAATCAAAAGATAATCTTAGAAAGATTAATCCAACAGGCGTTTTAGTTTTAGAAGATGGCACTTTTTTTAATGGCTATGGTTTTGGTTATGAAAACACGGTTACAGGAGAGGTTTGTTTTAATACTTCTGTAACAGGTTACCAGGAAATAATATCAGATCCTTCTTACGCGGGACAAATAATTAATTTTACGTTTCCTCATATTGGAAATGTTGGGGCTAATAATGATGACCACGAATCTGATAAGATTTGGACTAGGGGCGTAATTTTTAATTCTGAAATTTCTAACCCATCAAATTACAGAGCTTTAAATCATTTAGATATTTGGTTAAAAAAAAATAAAATAGTCGGCATTACTGGGCTTGATACCAGAAGTTTAACAAATTTTATAAGAGATAAAGGTGCTCCAAAAGGTACTATATCATTTTCTAGGAAAGGAAAATTTAATATTAATAAATTAAAAAATTTATCAATTAAATGGAGTGGTCTAAAAAATTTAGATTTAGCAAGACAGGTTACCACTAAAAAGAATTATAAATGGACAGGATTTAAAACTTGGAAAAAAGAAAGTAGATTTTTAAAAAACAAAGTCAAACTATTTAAAGTTGTAGCAATAGACTACGGAATCAAAAAAAATATTTTGAGATATTTTTCTGACTTTAATTGCGAGGTAAATATAGTACCTTGTAAAACAAATGCTGAAAAAATATTAAAAATGAAACCAGACGGAATATTTTTATCCAATGGTCCTGGTGATCCTGCAGCAACAGGGAGATATGCAATAAAAATAATTAGAACATTAATTGAAAAAAGAATACCTATTTTTGGTATTTGTCTTGGCCATCAAATTCTTGCTTTAGCGCTTGGAGCAAAAACAAAAAAAATGAAACTCGGACACAGAGGTGCCAATCACCCTGTTAAAAATTTAGTTAACAGTAATGTAGAAATTACTTCCCAAAACCATGGTTTTGAAATTATTAAAGAAAGTTTGCCAAGAAATGTTGAGATTACTCATAAATCTTTATTTGATGGGTGCATCGAAGGAATAAGATTAAAAAATAAACCAGTTTTTTCTGTCCAATATCATCCGGAATCTAATCCTGGGCCACAAGACAGCATCTATTTATTCAAAGAATTTGTTAACAATATTAAAAAAAATGCCAAAAAGAAAAGATCTTAAAAAAATTTTAGTAGTAGGAGCAGGTCCAATAATTATTGGTCAAGCTTGTGAGTTTGATTACTCTGGCACTCAAGCATGTAAAGCATTGAAAGACGAAGGCTACAAAGTAGTTTTAATAAATTCAAATCCCGCAACTATAATGACAGACCCTGGTGTTGCACATAAAACTTACATTGAACCAATCACAAAAGAAATTTTAGAAAAAATATTATTAAAAGAGAAACCTGACGCTATTTTGCCTACCATGGGAGGCCAAACCGCATTAAATTTAGCAATGGAAGCTGAAAAAAGTGGACTCTTAAAAAAATATAAAATTGAGTTAATAGGAGCAAATTCTAAAGCAATTTCAAATGCAGAAGATAGAAAAAAATTTAGAAAAAATATGTCTGATATTGGTTTAGATCTTCCAAAATCAGATATAGTCAAAAACTTAAAACAAGCGAAAAAAAGTTTAAAAAAAGTGGGATTGCCAGCAATCATTAGACCAGCTTTTACGCTTGGAGGTCTTGGAAGCGGTATCGCCAAAAGTAAAAAGGAATTTTTCAAAATTATAAAAGAAGGCTTAGCAGCATCGCCTGTTACTCAAGTTTTAGTGGAAGAATGTTTAGAAGGTTGGAAAGAGTTTGAAATGGAGGTTGTAAGAGACAGACATGACAACTGTATTATTATATGCTCAATAGAAAATGTAGATCCCATGGGAATTCATACGGGAGATTCTATCACGGTAGCGCCTGCTCTAACATTAACTGATAAAGAATACCAAGTAATGAGAAATGCTTCGATAGCATGCCTAAGAAAAATTGGAGTAGAAACTGGTGGTTCAAATGTTCAGTTTGCGATAAATCCAAAAAATGGAAGGATGGTAATAATAGAAATGAATCCTAGAGTATCTAGATCATCAGCACTAGCCTCAAAGGCTACTGGTTTTCCAATAGCAAAAGTGGCAACAAAACTTGCTGTAGGTTACACGCTTGATGAATTAAAGAATGAGATTACAAAAACAACTCCGGCTTCCTTTGAACCAACTATTGATTATGTAGTTACTAAAATTCCAAGATTTACTTTTGAAAAATTTTCTACAACACCGGCAATATTAGGAACTTCAATGAAGTCTGTTGGAGAGGCTATGGCGATTGGAAGGAACTTTAAAGAATCTTTGCAAAAAGCCTTGGTATCTTTAGAAATTGGTTTTTCAGGATTAGATAGAATTTTTAGTTTGAGCAAGAAGGAAATTGAAAAAAAACTATCAATAAATATTCCAAACAAAATTTTACTTATTGCTGAGGCAATGCGTAAAAAAATAAAAATTAGCAAAATTTATAAATTGTCAAAAATAGATCCTTGGTTTTTAGAACAAATTAAAGAAATCGTAGATACCGAAAATAATATCTTAAAAAGAGGTTTGCCCAAAAGCTTTAATGAATTTAATAGAATTAAATCAATAGGATTTTCAGACAAAAAATTATCGCAACTATCAGGCTTTAAAGAAAAAATTGTTAGAAAAAAAAGATTAGCTTTAAATATTTTCCCAGTGTTTAAAAAAGTAGATACTTGCGCGGCTGAATTTAAATCTTTTACACCTTACATGTATTCTACATATCAAAGAAATCTTATGCTTCAAACTGAATGTGAAGCAAATCCATCATCTAAAAAGAAAATAATTATCTTGGGTGGCGGCCCCAATAGAATTGGCCAAGGTATAGAGTTTGATTACTGCTGTTGCCAGGCAAGTTTTGCTTTAAAAGAAGCTGGGTACGAAACAATAATGATAAATTGTAATCCCGAAACCGTTTCCACTGACTATGATACAAGTGATAGATTGTACTTTGAACCTTTAATTGAAGAATATGTTCACAGCATAATTTTAAAAGAAAAATCTAAGGGTAATTTGCTAGGTGTAATTGCCCAATTTGGAGGACAAACTCCTATTAAATTATCAAAATTTCTTTATGAAAATTCATTGCCTATTTTAGGTACTCAATATTCTTCAATTGATCTTGCGGAAGACAGAGACAGATTTAGAAAACTTTTAATTAAATTAAAATTAAAGCAAGCAGATAGTGGAATTGCAAAGTCTTATAATGAAGCAATTAAAATTGCTAATAAAATTGGTTTGCCTTTAGTTGTTAGACCGTCCTATGTTTTAGGTGGTAGAGCTATGGAAATAGTGCACGAAAAAAACCAATTAAAAAATTTCGTAGAAGAGGCTTTTAAAGCTGCAGAAAATAACCCGATATTAATAGATAAATTTATTAATAACGCAATGGAAGTTGACGTTGATGCTATTTCAGATGGAAATGATGTATTTGTTGCTGGAATAATGCAACACATTGAAGAAGCAGGCATTCATTCGGGTGACTCGGCATGTTGTTTACCTCCGGTTGCCATTAAAAAAGAGTTAATAACTGAAATCAAAAATCAAACTAAAAAATTAGCATTATCATTAAAAGTAAAAGGTTTTATGAATGTACAATATGCTATTAAAAACGATGAAATTTATATAATAGAAGTAAATCCAAGAGCAAGTAGAACTGTTCCATTTGTTTCAAAAGCCAAAGGAATTCCTCTGGCGAAAATTGCTTCGAGAATAATGACTGGTGAAAAATTATCAAATTTTAATTTAACAAATAAAAACAAAAATATGTTTGCAGTAAAGGAAGCTGTGTTTCCATTTAATAAATTCCCAAATGTAGATGTATTGCTAGGTCCAGAAATGAAATCTACTGGAGAGGTAATGGGAATAGATAAAGATTTTGGACTTGCTTATGCAAAAAGTCAAATTTCTTCTGGAAATTCATTGCCCACAAAAGGTTTGGCGTTTATTTCTTTAAAAGATAAACACAAAAATGAAGGAATAAATTTAGCAAAACAATTAGTTAAATTAAATTTTACTCTTTGTGGTACAGAAGGTACAGCAAACGCAATTCAAAAAAATGGTATTCAGTGTAAAAAAATAAATAAGGTAAGCGGAGGATCTCCACATATTATTGATGTGTTAAACGCAAAAAAAATTGCTCTGGTAATCAATACTGGCGGAGGAAAAAGAGCTTACCGCATTTTAGACTCGACTTCATTAAGAAGAGCTACTTTGATTAATAAAGTTCCCTATTGCACTAACATGTCCACTGCTTATGCCTGTTTAGAAGGTATAAAATCACTTAAATCAAAAAAAATTAATGTAAAAGCTATTCAAGAAATTTAGATTTTAACTTTCCAGTCAGTTTCAAATGAAACATAATTAATTTGTAAACATCTTCTCTCTTTTTTAATTTCTTTTTTTTCCATACCATGCCAAGTATTTGGTCCGCTCGTAAAAAAATATCCGTAATTATTTTTATAAGAAACTGTTTTAACTTTAATTAACTTTTCGTTATAAAAATCTGTTCCTAGGTTTTCATTTTCGTTAAATGGATTTGCAAACAAAAGACAAGAAATCAACTTTTCTTTTATATCGCAGTGGGGTTTTAACCAGAATCCCTGTCGATCACATATAACTTCAACTCTTACATAAGAATTTGAAAGATCTTTTTTTATTAGTTCGCTTATATAACCGTAAGTATCTTTTGATCTAAGTTCTTCTATTAAAAAGTTTAAATTTGGAAAATCTTTTGAATTATCTTTATTAATAAAACATCTAAATTTTATTGCTTTTCCTCCATCTGATATTCCTTTTCTAAATTTTCCCTCTCCACCATCAATAGCTCTGGTGCCGTCATAATTTATGTTCATTTGGGTTAAATCAGTAATTTCTGTATCGCAAATCTCTTTTATAGCCTCTTGTGTTAACGGTTCATTTAACTCCCAATGGCTGAAGGGTGTGCTGTAATGTTTAGATCTTTTTTTTAAAGAATTTAAAAATTCCATCAAATTATTTTCTAATTTTATTTTTTAACTCAAGTGCTATTCTTTGAGCTTCATTGTGTTTATTGTATGTCCAAGTTTCAACTTTTTCACCTAAATCTCTGGTAATCCCCATTTTTTTAAATAATTCAAAAAATCTTTTAAATCTATAATTATTTTTTATTTCCTTCATATGAGCAACGAATATAGGCTTCCCAGAAGTTGCTGCTTCTGAAATCATAGATGTAGAATCGCATGTTACAACTATATAATTTGCAAGAGCATATGCTGATAAATAAGCTTGTTTGTCTACCTTGTCTACAACATAGCCCGATGAACTCATTTCTCTCATCGCCAAATCTATAATTTCTTTAGGAGTCCTCATAGAGGGAATTACGATTACTTTATATCCTTCAGAAACAAAAATAGATTTTATTTGTTTAAATACATTAATTACTTGATCAGATTTAAAACTATAGTATTTATTTGGACCCCCTAAAATTAAGGAAACTATTTTTTCACTCTTAATTTTGTCTCGTAGATATTCTTTTGCTTTGTTTATTTCTTTTTCGGTTATGTAATGAATGGCGCCTTTAGAACTATAAATATTATCTCCCGCCAGATTATCATGCTCCGGAGATACTATTGCATCAAAATTTTTAAAATTTACTTTTGGGTCTTGTATATGGATTGTAAATATTTTTGAATTTTGTCTCTTAAAAAAAATTGATGGTACAACGCTTTTTCTTCCACAAGAAATTATTAAATCTATAATTTCTTCATTGTTTTTTAAATGAATTTTATTTTTTAAAACAATTTGTGATACTGGTGTAAATTTAGGTGGTACTAAATTCCATGGAAAGCTCAATTTCACAGTTTTATGCTCATATTCTACATCCAAAGCTTTAGCCATCCCCTCAACCTGGCTAATCATGCCGTGCATACCTTCTGTTAAAAGAAGCGCTTTAAGCTTTCTCATAAAATCTTTTATATATTCCTACATTTTATTTATCCACAGGATAATAAATAGGGTTTATTTAAAATAATAAACCTTTATACATCCTTTATGGGAATATGCGAATTGAAGAAGATATTAAGCTGGATTATGCCGACGTTCTGTTTCGGCCAAAAAGAAGCACCCTTTCGAGTCGTAAAGACGTAGAACTTCAACGTACCTATAAATTTAAATACAGCAATCATCAATGGACAGGAGTGCCCATTATTGCTGCAAACATGGATGGCGTTGGTGAAATAGAAATTGCCAAAAATTTAGCCAAATTCGAAATAATGACATGTTTAACAAAACAGCATGATCTTAAAATAATTAAACGTAATTCTGCTGTAAAGGGAATTCATCCACATTTAATTCTTAGCACAGGAACAAGTAATGATGATTACAAACGACTTAATGAAATATTAAAAGAATGTAGTTTTTTTGAATTTATATGCATCGATATTGCTAATGGATACTCTGATCATTTTAGTAAATTTGTGAGCTCGGTAAGAGAAAAATATCCTACTAAAACTATAATAGCTGGAAATGTGGTTACGGCTGACATGACTCAGGAATTGGTAATGAATGGAGCTGATATTGTAAAAGTTGGTATTGGCCCTGGAAGTGTTTGCACGACACGTATTCAAACAGGAGTAGGTTACCCACAACTAAGCGCGGTCATAGAGTGTGCAGATGCTGCTCATGGTTTAGGAGCTCATATTATTGCTGATGGTGGTTGTACTTGCCCAGGTGATATAGCAAAAGCATTTGGTGGTGGTGGAGATTTTGTAATGTTGGGCGGTATGTTTGCCGGCCACGAAGAAGGTGGTGGAAAAAAAGTTAAAAAAAATGGATCACAATTTATTGAATTTTATGGCTCAAGTTCTAATACAGCAATTACAAAACACTATGGAGGCCTTGCAAATTATAGAAGCAGCGAAGGAAAAAAAGTTCAATTAAAATATAGAGGTAAAATAAAAGATACCGTTCAAAATATTTTAGGAGGTTTAAGAAGTAGCTGTACTTATGTAGGAGCCCCTTCGCTTAAACAACTTAGTAAGTGCACAACTTTTGTGAGAGTAAATCAACAGTACAACGATACTTTTGAGTAAGATTAAAAGCTTTAAATTTTATTAAAAGTACCCATATTAGTTTTAATTATGAATAATAATTCAAAAAAACATTCGAAGGTCTTGATTATAGGATCTGGTCCTGCTGGGTATACTGCTGCAGTTTATGCGGCTAGAGCAATGTTAAAACCCATGCTTGTTCACGGAATTGAGCCTGGGGGACAATTATCAACTACTACTGATGTAGAGAATTATCCTGGTTTTGCAAAAGTTATCCAGGGACCTTGGTTGATGGATCAAATGAGAGATCAAGCAAAAGCTGTTGGAACAGAAATGATAGAGGATCATATTGCTTCGGTAAACTTAAAATCCAAGCCGTTTGAAGCTATTGGAGACGGTGGACAAAAATATACTGCAGACTCAATTATTATTTCAACGGGTGCTCAAGCTAGATGGCTTAATATAGAATCTGAACAAAAATTTAGAGGCTTTGGAGTTTCTGCATGCGCAACTTGTGATGGTTTCTTTTTTAAAGATAAAAATGTTGCAGTAGTTGGTGGAGGCAATGCAGCTGTTGAAGAAGCAATGTTTTTAACTAAATTTGCTTCAAAGGTTAAGCTAATACATAGAAGAAACGCTTTAAGAGCTGAGAAAATGCTTCAAGAGAAACTAATGGCTAACAAAAAAATTGAAATTATTTGGGATAGTGTTGTAGAAGAAGTTATTGGAGATAATGAGCCGAAAAATGTTAAAGGATTAAAAATTAAAAATGTAAAAACAAATAAGATTGAAGAAATAAAAATAGATGGTTTATTTATCGCTATCGGACATGATCCAGCTACCTCTCTTTTTAAAGGTCAGTTAAATATGGATAAAGAAGGATACATAGTCACCAAACCAGACTCTACAATCACTAATGTTCCTGGTGTTTTTGCGGCTGGCGACGTTAAAGATAAAATATTTAGACAAGCAGTTACTGCAGCAGGAATGGGATGTATGGCTGCGCTTGAGGCAGAAAAACATTTGTCATCTAAAACCTAATTAACTTAGACTTTCACAGAAAGATTTTATTCTTTCCAAAGCCTTTTTGAGATTATCCATAGATGTAGCATATGAAATTCTAAAATATCCATCTAAACCAAATGCAGATCCTTGGACAACTGCTACTAAAGCTTTTTCAAGTAATTGCTCCACAAAATCTTTATCCGTTTTTAATTTTGTTTTTATCCCTAATAATTTTTGGCAGTTTGGAAATACATAAAATGCCCCATTAGGATTTATACAACTTAATCCTTTAATGCTATTTAAATATTTAACAACAAAGTCTCTTCTTTCTTTAAAAGCTTCCGCTCTAGTTTTAATGAAATCTTGAGTTCCGTTTAATGCTTCAACCGCTGCTGCTTGACTTATTGATGAAGGATTTGTTGTCGATTGGGATTGTAGTTTTGCCATTGCTTTAATTATATCTTGCGGACCAGCTCCATAACCTATTCTCCAACCGGTCATGGCATATGATTTACTAACACCATTCATTGTAAGAGTTCTATCTTTTAACTCTTTAATTTGAGCCATAGTAAAAAATTTAAAGTCATCATATGTAATATGCTCATAGATATCGTCACTTAAAATAAATACATTTTTATTTTTTTTTAACACTTCTCCTAAAGCTTCAAGTTCTTTTTGAGTATAACCCGAACCGGTGGGATTTGATGGAGAGTTTATTATTATCCACTTAGTCTTATTAGTGATACTTTTTTCTAATTCATTGGGAGTAATTTTAAAATTATTCTTTTCTGAACATTTAACTATTTTTGGAGTTCCCTCAGCCAAAAGAACTATATCTGGATACGAAACCCAGTAAGGCGCTGGAACAATAACCTCATCACCTGGATTTACGGTAGCTAAAATAGCGTTAAAAATTATTTGTTTTCCACCTGTGCCTACTGAGATTTGCTCTGGTAAATAATCTAAATTATTTTCCCTTTTAAATTTACTTACTATCGCTTTTTTCAAAGCTGGGGTTCCATCAACAGCTGTATATTTTGTTTCACCTTTGTTAATAGCATTAACGGCAGCCTTTTTAATATTTTCTGGTGTATCAAAATCTGGCTCGCCCGCTCCTAAACCTATTACATCTTTACCTGCGGCCTTTAATTCTCTAGCTTTTTGGCTCACCGCTATTGTAGGTGATGGTTTAATTCTCTTTAAAGAGTTGGAAACTATGCTCATTAATTTTATTATATATAAAAAATATTAATTAATATGCAAAATACATATCAAGAAAAGTCCCCAGATCCAATTGATAAAGACTTTTTGTTAGGAAAAAAGCTAGAAGGTGGAATCAAGTTATCTACTGTAACTGATTTCAAGCCTGCAGGTGATCAACCTGAAGCTATAAAAAAGTTAATTTCAGGAATAAAAGACAAAAAAAATGATCAAGTTCTATTGGGCGTAACCGGTTCAGGCAAAACATTTTCTATGGCAAAAATAATTGAAGCATTAAATAGACCTGCTTTAATTTTAGCTCCAAATAAAACTTTAGCTGCTCAATTATACGGGGAGATGAAAACTTTTTTTCCAAATAATGCTGTTGAATATTTTGTATCTTACTATGATTATTATACTCCAGAAGCGTATGTACCAAGATCTGATACTTTTATAGAAAAAGAAGCATCAATTAATGAGCAGATAGATAGAATGCGACATTCGGCAACTAGATCACTCCTTGAGAGAGATGATGTAATTATAGTTGCAAGCGTCTCATGCATTTATGGTTTGGGTTCGGTTGAATCTTATAGCAAAATGACTTTGGGTATCAAAAAAAATCATGAACACAATCGTGAACAAATTATAAAAACTTTGGTTAATCTTCAATACAAACGAAATGATCAAAACTTTCATAGAGGTACGTTTAGAGTAAGGGGGGACAATTTAGAAATTTTCCCATCTCATTTAGAAGATAGGGCGTGGAGAGTTTCTTTATTTGGAAATAAAGTTGAAAAAATTGTTGAATTCGATCCTTTGACTGGAGATAAAACTAATGATTTAAATTTAATTAAATTATATGCAAATAGCCATTATATAACTCCCAGACCAACTATCGAACAAGCAATTGTAGAAATTAAAAAAGAATTAGAAATTACTTTAAAAAAGCATAAATCTGAAAACAAACTTTTAGAAGCTCAGAGACTAGAGGAAAGGACGCGATTTGATTTAGAAATGATTGAGGCAACAGGAACTTGCGCAGGAATAGAAAATTATTCTAGATTTTTAACAGGAAGAAAGCCTGGTGAACCTCCTCCAACTCTTTTTGAATATTTCCCAGACAATACATTAGTTTTTGTTGATGAAAGTCATGTAACAGTTCCTCAGTTAAATGGAATGTATAAAGGTGACCATACGAGAAAAAAAACTTTGTCCGAGTATGGCTTTAGACTTCCTTCGTGCATGGACAATCGACCTTTAAAATTCCAAGAATGGGATGCTATGAGAACCCAAACTATTTTTGTTTCAGCTACTCCGGGTCCTTGGGAACTTAATCAAACATCAGGAAAATTTGTCGATCAAGTGATAAGACCTACTGGGTTATGTGACCCAGGAGTACAAATTAGACCCGCAAAGAATCAAGTCGATGATCTTTTGTCTGAATGTAAAGAGGTAGCAAAAAAAAATTTTAGGTCATTGGTAACAACTTTAACGAAAAAAATGGCTGAAGATTTAACTGAATACCTTCATGAAAACGGAGTCAAAGTCAGATATATGCATTCCGACATAGATACTTTAGAAAGAATTGAAATTATGAGAGATTTAAGAATGGGTGTTTTCGATGTTCTTGTAGGAATTAATTTATTAAGAGAAGGATTGGATATTCCTGAATGTGCACTTGTAGCAATTTTGGATGCAGACAAAGAAGGTTTTTTAAGATCGGAAAGATCTTTAATTCAGACAATAGGAAGAGCAGCAAGAAATGTTGAAGGAAAGGCTATTCTATATGCCGACAAAAAAACCAAAAGTATTGAAAAAGCAATTGAAGAAACTAATAGAAGAAGAAAATTACAATTATTATACAATAAAAAAAATAATATTAGCGCAACCACAATTAAAAAAGAAATTACAGATATTTTAGAAAGTATATATGAAAGAGATTATGCTAAAATTAATGTTGACTCCTCTATAGGTCACAATTTAAAAAAACATCTAAAATCTCTTAAAAAAAAGATGAAAGAATCTGCGGAAAATCTTGAATTTGAAGAAGCTGCAAAAATTAGAGATGAAATAAGAAAATTAGAAGCAAGCGAGCTAGAGATTGGAATCAACCCAAAAATAAGACAGGCTAAGCTTCAAAATAAAATATATCCTGAAGGGAGATCTACGCAAGGAAAACCGGGAACAAAACCAAAAAGAAAAAGATGAAAAATAAAAATTTATTAATTACAGGAGCAGCAACAAGAGTAGGCAAAGCTATAGCATTACATTTTGCTGACAGAGGCTGGAATATTGCTCTTCACTATTTTCGATCTTCATCGAAAGCTAAAAAATTAAAAAAAATTATAGAACAAAAATGGGTAAAGGTAGTTTTAATAAAATCTGATCTGAGAAATCCAAAACAAACAGAAAAAATTATAGCTTTAGCAAGAAAAAAACTAGGTACCATCGATTGTCTTATAAATAATGCTGCACTTTTTGAAAAAGACGATATTAAAAAATTTACAATCAAGAGTTGGAATGATCATTTGAACATTAACCTTCTCTCTCCAACTATTTTGACAAAACAATTTGCAAAACAGGCTTCAAAAAAAACCGTATCCAATATTATAAACATTATTGATCAAAGGATATTTAATCTTACTCCCTTTTTTATGTCATACACTATTAGTAAATGTGGTCTACAAACTTTAACAAAAACTATGGCTATGAGATTGGGGCCAAATATTAAAGTTAATGCAATTGCTCCCGGTCCAACGATAAAAAGCAAAAGACAAACCGATAGACACTTTAAAAATCAAATAAAATCAACTCTACTTAAAACATCGGTTAAACTTAAAGATATATGCGATTCTGTTGAATTTTTAATTAATAATAGTTCTATTACAGGAGAAATAATAGCAGTTGATAGTGGACAAAATTTATCGTGGAATAAGAAAGATGAAAAAGAATAATTTTAAAATTATAGAGCTAAAAACTGAAAAGACAATAAACACAACTAAAAGAAGAGTGTTTATTAAAGATTTTACTATTAAAGAAATAATAGGAATTCATAATCACGAAAAAATAAAAAAACAGAAGATAAAATTTAATATAATTATTGATGTAGATCAAAATAGTATACCAGATGAAAATAATATAAGAAGTATTGTTGATTACGAAAAAATAACTAAAAAATTAGAAAATTTGGCAAAGAATAAAAATTATAATTTTTTGGAAAGTTTAGCAGAGGATTCCTTTAAAGAAATATTTGAAGATAAAAGAATTAATTCTGCAAAAATTAAAATCGAAAAACCAGATGCAATTAAAGGCGCCGAATCTGTTGGTGTAGAAGTTTTTAAAACTAGAAGTGATTATGAGGGATCTTGAACTTGGAAAAGAATTAATTAGAAAAAAAATTCCATTAGTCTCTAATAGCCCTGGAGTATATAGAATGCTTGATAAAAAAGAACAAGTACTCTATGTCGGAAAAGCTAAAAATCTACCCAATCGACTAAAAAGCTATGCTCTAGATAAAAATCTACCTATTAGGACAGAAAGAATGTTAGCCTTAACTAATAGTTTAGAAATAATTACAACGAGTAGTGAAGCTGAGGCGTTGTTGTTAGAGGCAAATCTAATTAAAAAATTTAAACCAAAATTTAATGTACTTCTTAGAGACGACAAATCTTTTCCATACATTTTTATAGAAAAAAATTCTGATTGGCCACAATTAAGCAAACATAGAGGAAAAAAAAATAAAAATGGTTACTACTTCGGTCCATTTGCATCAGCAGGCTCAGCTAATTGGACTATTAAAATTTTACAAAAAGTATTTTTACTAAGAGTTTGTAACGATTCGGTTTTTAAAAATAGAAATAGACCTTGTATTCTTCACCAAATCAAAAGATGTTCGGCCCCTTGTGTAAATTATCTAAGTAAAAACGATTATTCTAAGCTTGTGTCCGAAGCATTATTATTTTTATCAGGAAAATCAAAAAAAATTCAAAAAAAATTATCATTAGATATGGAAACAAGTAGCAAGAAAATGGATTATGAAAAAGCAGCTATTTTAAGAGATAGAATAAAGGCACTAACGCAGATTCAATCTTCACAAAGAATAAGTGCAACTAATCTTGAAAATGCAGATGTTATTTCTGTTGCTCAAGAAGCAGGAAAAACTTGTGTTCAAGTATTTTTTTATAGATCAAAACAAAATTGGGGTAATCAATCGTATTTCCCTTTACATGATAAATCTCATACCGCAGAAGAAGTTTTAACTTCTTTTATTACACAATTTTATGAAAACAAAAATGTACCTACTGAAATTTTACTAAATAAAAAAATTAAAGATTTAAATCTTGTAAAATTAGCACTCGAAAAAAAGGAGAAAAGTTCTATATCTATAAAAATCCCAAAAAAGGGAAATGCTTTAAAATTATCTAAATTAGCTGAAAAAAATGCTAAGGAAGCTTTAACCAGAAAAATCTTTGAATCTGAAACAAATAACAAATTACTTAACGAAGTTGCCGATAAATTTAAATTAGATATCTCTCCAAGAATTATTGAAGTTTATGATAATAGTCATATTCAGGGGACAAGTTCCGTTGGAGCATTCATTACATTTGGACCAGAAGGTTTTGTCAAAAAACAATACAGAAAATTTAATATTAAAAATAAAGAAATAAATGCTGGCGACGATTACGGAATGTTAAATGAGGTTTTTCATAGAAGATTTTCTAAAATAATTAAAAATAAAAAACAAACTGATGTTACAATTCCTGACCTGGTAATTATTGATGGAGGAAAAGGGCAGTATTCAGTTGGCAGAAAGATACTAGATGAGTATGGTTTTCACTACATTCCAATAATAGCTATAGCAAAAGGAAAAGATAGAAATAAGGGCAATGAAACCTTTTTCAACAAAACTAATGTTATTAAATTAAGCAAAAGAGAGCCTTTGTTATTTTTTCTTCAAAGATTAAGAGATGAAGCTCATAGATTTGCAATCAGCAGTCATAGAATGAAAAGGAAAAAAAATTTAACAAAATCTTTACTAGATCAAATTAGAGGTGTAGGTAGATCTAGAAAAAGGGCTTTGTTAAATTATTTTGGTTCGACCGGTGCTGTAGAATCAGCTAGTTTTGATGACTTAAAAAAGGTAGAAGGTATTGAAACTTCTGTTGCAAAAAAAATACATGATTTTTTTCACGATTGAGTAAAATATGAATTTAAAAATTCCAAATATACTTACCATTGGTAGAATTATTTTAGTTCCTGTATTTATTTTAACTTTTTATTTACCAGGAGGATTAGGAGATTGGATTCCATTTTTTATATTTGTTTTGGCAAGTTTCACAGATTTTTTAGATGGATTGCTAGCCAGACTTTATAAGGAAGAGTCAAAACTAGGAGAACTGTTAGATCCTATTGCCGACAAAATTATTGTTGCTAGCGCACTTGTTTTATTGGTAATGGAAGAAACGATAACAAACTATGAGGTCATTGCTGCTATAATTATTTTAATTAGAGAAATATTGATATCTGGTTTAAGAGAATTTTTAGCTAAAGTTCAGGTAAATATGCCTGCAACCAAACTTGCAAAATTCAAAACGTTCATTCAAATGTTTGCGATTGCTATACTTCTAACTGGAGAAAGCGGCAATAAAATTATAAATTTTGGAGATTACAACGCTCATTCTATTGGAATTATATTATTGTGGGCAGCTGCTTTCCTTACCCTTTATACTGGACACGATTACGTAAAAAAAGGAATAGACCACGCTATAGACTAAGCGCTAAGCTGCTGTTTTTTTTCTTACTAAGGCTTGATAACTCTCTGACAGATCTTTAATTACACTACAAACAACAAACTTGTGTTTATCAATCTGTGAAACAGGCGTAATTTCCGCTGCCGTGCCTGTTAAAAAACAGCCTACAAAATTTTTCATTTCTTCTGGTTTAATTTTTCTTTCAAAAATTTTTATGCCTTTCGATTTCGCTATATCAATTACACATCTTCTAGTAATACCATTTAAAAATGAATCAGGAATTGGTGTATGTAATTCTCCTAACTTATTTTTAAAAAAAATATTGGCCCCAGTTGCTTCTGCAATGTTTCCTTGATAATCGAGCATCAAAGAATCGGTAAATCCTTTGCTTTCAGCTTCATGTTTAGAAAGTGTACAAATCATATACAATCCTGAAGCTTTCGTATCCCAAGGAATTGTGTCTGGAGCTGGTCTTTTCCATTTAGAAATATCTAGTTTAATTCCTTTAAGTTTTAAATTGGGATCAAAATATGAACCCCACTCCCAAGTTGCAATAGCTACATGAATTTTTGTTTGTTGAGCCGAAATCGCCATCATTTCACTTCCCCTCCAAACCACTGGCCTAACATATCCATTTTTAACTTTCTGAATAGCTACGATTTCTTTGCAAGCTTTATTTATTAATTCTGGCGTATATGGAATTTTGAAACCTAGTCTTGAGGCAGAATGAAACAATCTTTCAGTATGTTCTTCAAGTTTGAATATTTCCCCATCATAAACTCTCTCTCCTTCAAAAACGCAACTAGCGTAATGAAGTCCGTGACTTAAAACATGTATTTTTACATCAGACCAGTTTACTGGTTCGCCATTAAACCAAATTTTTCCTGATCTTTTATCAAAGGGTATAGGTTCCATAAAAAATTTACTAATCTTAATTGATTTATTTACTACAAAAAAGTATCTATCTTGTATAGATATGTCAATATAACTGACCCAAAACAGATTATGCGAGATTTATTATATTTAAAAGATGATCAAATTAAAGATTTTATAGAACAAATATTTTATGCCTACAGAGAAACTTACTCTGATCCAAAGAAGATACTTAAAAAATATTCATTTGGGACCGCTCACCATAGAGCTATTCACCTAATTGAGAGGCATGAAGGTTTAACAATTTCAGATTTGCTTAATAAATTAAAAATTACCAAACAAAGTTTAAATAGAGTTTTAAGAGATCTTATTAAAAACAAAACCATTTTATTAAAAAAAGGTGAAATAGACTCAAGACAGAGACAAATCTTTTTGAATGAAAAAGGGAAAAAACTTTTTGATGAAATATTTTTTGAACAAAAAAAGAGAATTTATAATGCTCTTAAAAATTCAGATTCTGACTCTGTAATAAAATTTAAAAAAATTTTAAAAAAAATTATTAATGAATAAAAAAATATTTCATATATTGGTAGTAGATGATGATAATAGAATAAGAGAGTTGGTTAAAGAATATCTTGAAGAAAATAACTTTATAATAACAACAGCAAAAGACTCGAATGATGCAAAAAAAAAATTAGAAATAATTAAATTTGATATAATTATTTTAGATATTATGATGCCTGGCGAAAGTGGATTGGAACTAACAAAAAAAATAAAAAAAAAAGATTCTACTCCAATTATATTGCTTACAGCTAAGGGTGAATCAAAAAATAGAATTGAAGGTCTAGAATTAGGTGCAGATGACTATTTGGGAAAGCCTTTTGAACCAAAGGAGCTTCTCCTAAGAATTAAAAATATCCTTAATAAAATTCAAACATCTGTGCTATCTGATCAAATTTATATAGGAAATGCATTGGTTAATTTGAAAAAATTAGATATAAAAATAAATAATAAAATTATAAAAATTAATCCACAGGAAAAAAAAATTTTGAGTAAAATGCTCGAATCTCCAGGAAAAGTTTTTTCTAGAAATGACATAGGAAATATAATTAATATTTCTAAGGAAAGAACTATTGATGTTATGATTACAAGATTAAGACAAAAAATCGAGTCTAACCCTAAAAATCCAAAATATTTACAAACAATAAGAGGTTCAGGTTATGTTTTATGGATTGAATAATCTTATAAAAACAATTTTACCAAAAAGACTTTTTTATAGATCTTTAATAATTGTAGCTACTCCAATAATTTTGCTACAAATAATTATAACAGTAGTTTTTTTTGATAGTCTTTGGATAAAAGCTAATAAAGGAATGACACGTTCTTTGGTGGGTGAGATTCGTACTTTGTACGATGTTTATGAAAATCCTAATCAAGCACAAAGACAAGAAATTATAGGCTTATATAATCAAAACTTCGATTTTGTCATTTCTTTCAAAGAGAAAAAAATATTCCCAGAAAAAATAGAAGAAAGATGGTATAGCCCAATGGATAGAAGTTTAAGACGTGAACTTAAATCTGCTTTTGGTTCACCAAACTATTGGTTTAACACAACTGATAATAAAGAATTGGTAAATTTAAAAATAAGATATAAAAGTGGCTATCTTCAAATATATTTTCCAAAAAAAAGAATAGCTCCCTCTTCCGCTAGAATTTTTGGACTGTGGATCACTTTACCAGGATTTCTTTTAATTTTAGTGGCTATAATTTTTTTAAAAAATCAAACTCGACCTATTGTAAATTTGGCTAGAGCAGCAGAAAAATTTGGTAAAGGAGAATTTGTAAAAGAGTTTAGACCTACTGGGGCAAAAGAAATTAGACAGGCGGCATATGAATTTGACAGAATGAGAAAAAGAATTACTGTTCATTTAAATCAAAGATCAGAAATGCTATCAGGAATTAGTCATGATTTAAGAACCCCATTAACAAGATTAAAATTACAGCTTGCACTTCTAAAACAGCAAGATTTAGCAAAAAAAATGAGTGACGATATTGAGGAAATGGAAAGAATGCTAAATGAATATTTAGAATTTTCAAGACATCAAAAAAATGAAGAAACTGAAAAAATTAACCTCAATAATGTTATTAGAGATTTAGTTAAAAAGTATGAAAACAAACATATAGATGTTTCTATAGATAAAGACTTGGAAATTAATATACGACCAAATTCTATAAAAAGGTGTTTAACTAACCTGATGGATAATGGACTATCGTATGGAAAAAAATTAGCAATTATTTCTAACAAAACTAAAAAAAATCTTTTTATAATTATTGATGATGATGGTCCTGGAATTGCAGAAAATGAATATCAAAATGTTATGAAACCATTTTACAGAATTGACAAAAGCCGAGGTCAAAATAAGTCAGGAGTGGGTTTGGGATTATCAATTGCAAATGACATAGTTAGATCACATGGTGGAAATATTTCTTTAGACAAAAGTCCTTTAAGCGGTTTGAGAGTTAAGATTTCTTTGCCTTTGTAGATTTATTTTTTTTCTGGACTTTAATTTTATTTAGCTGTTTTTGCAGCTTTTCTATTACTTTCTTCTGTACTTCAAACTCTTCTCTAGATACAAGATTAAACTTATTTGCTATAATTTCAATTTTGGAATTCAACAAATCCTCAACTTCTTTTTTTAAATCTTTTGAAGTAAATAAACCTTTTTCAATTATTTCTGTTATATTCTTTAATAACTTATTATATTTTTCCATATATTTTTAAATGCCTTTAAGTTATTTTAATTTATTAATTAAATAAATCTTTTTTTTAAATGATTGTTCATAATTTTGACCCAGTATTTATTGATTTAGGACTTATCGAAATTAGATGGTATTCGATTGCCTATATTTTGGGAATTGTCCTGGGCTGGATTTACGCAAACAAAATAATAAATACAAAAATAAAAAATAAATTTAATTTTGTTACATCTTCCCAATTTGATGACTTGTTAATTTATTTAGTTTTGGGGATTATCATTGGTGGACGTCTTGGATACGTAATTTTTTATAATTTAGAATATTATAGTAATAATTTTTTAGAAATTTTTAAAATTTGGAAAGGTGGCATGTCGTTTCACGGCGGACTCATGGGAGTCATATTTGCAAATTTTATATTTTCTAAAGCGAAAAAAATTAACTTTTTTATTTTTTCAGATTTAATATCTTGCGTGGCTCCAATTGGTATTTTTCTTGGAAGAATTGCAAATTTTATAAATGGGGAGCTTTACGGAAAAATTTCCACCTTACCTTGGAGTGTTATTTTTCCAGGAGGAGGAGAATTGCCTAGACATCCATCTCAAATTTATGAAGCTATTTTGGAAGGTGGGATATTGTTTATTTTAATAAATTATCTGGCTTTAAAAAAACAACTAATTTTTAAACCAGGTATTGTTTCCGGCTTATTTCTTATTTTGTATTCTATTTTTAGACTTTTCTCAGAAAGTTTTAGAGAGCCAGATCTGCATATAGGATATTTTTTCAATTATTTTTCTATGGGAACTATTTTAAGTTTTTTTACTTTAGTCGCAGGTTTGTTTATTATTTTATTTATAAAAAAAAATGAACAAATTAATTAATATTTTAAAAAAGAATGAATTTATTCCTTTAGATAAATTTATAAATATAGCCCTTTACGAAAAGAAAACTGGTTATTACATGAAAAAAAATCCTCTTGGAAAAAATGGGGATTACATAACTGCCCCATTAATTTCAAATCTTTTTGGTGAAATGATTGCTATTTGGTGCGTCTCGTATTGGGAATATTTGGGTAAACCAAAAAAAATTATCGTAGCCGAGCTAGGTCCTGGCGATGGATCGTTGTGTCAAGATTTGTTAAGTGCATTTAAAAATTTTAAAGATTTTTACAAAAGTGTCGAAATTAGACTTATGGAAAAAAGTAATAAATTAAAAAGCATCCAAAAAACAAAAATTAAATGTAATAAAGTTAAATGGATAAAAAGCATACAAGAGCTAAATTCTGGTCCTTTAATTTTTATTGCTAATGAATTTTTTGACTCTCTTGCAATAAAACAAATATTAAAGAAAAATAATTTATTTTTTGAAAAGCACGTAATGTTATCAAATAAAAAAATTAAATTTGTATATAAAAAAGCAAAAAAAAATCTTATTAATAATATTCGTAAGTTAAAGTTGGAAAATAACAGTGAGCATATTATTGAATATCCTTCTGATGCAATATATTATCTTAACGAGTTAGCCAAAAAGATTAGAAAGTACGATGGTGGACTTCTTATTTTTGATTATGGATATACAAAAACAAAAAGTGGAGACACCTTGCAATCTGTCAAAAATCATAAGTTTATAGATATACTTAAAAAACCAGGAGATGCAGATATTACAACTCATATAAATTATGATCTTTTTTTTAATGTTTTAATGAAAAATAATTTAATAGTAGAAAAAATAGTTACTCAAAGCGAATTTTTGCAAAAACTAGGAATAATTAATAGAGCTAATTTACTATCAAAAGAAATAAATTTTAAAAAAAAAATTAAAATTTTTTATCAATTAAAAAAATTACTGGATCAACAAGAAATGGGGGGTCTTTTTAAAGTTTTATTTGCTAAAAGAAAAAAAAATAAATTTTCTTTAGGTTTTTAAAAATGTTTTACTCTTCTAAATTAAAAAAATTTAAAAATATTAGACACTGTTTTTTTTCTAGAAATAATGGTGTTTCAAAAGGTTTGTACGATAGTCTAAATTGTGGAATTGGATCAAATGATAAAAAAAAAAATGTAATAAAAAATCTTGAACTGGTTAGCGCCAAAATTGGTTGTAAAAATGAGTCATTAATAACAATGAATCAAAAACACACTAATCAAGTTATTTATTTTAAGAATAAAGCGGACATACAAAATAAGATGGTTGGAGATGCCATAGTTTCTACAATTGAAAATATTGCAATAGCCGTACTTACAGCAGATTGTGCACCTATTCTTTTGTACGACCCAAATAAAAAAATAATTGGCTGCATCCATTCTGGGTGGAAGGGAGCATTAAATGGGATTATCAAAAATACAATTAAAAAATTTGATGAATTAAATTCAAATAGAAATGATATAATTGCAGTAATAGGACCTTGTATAAAAAATGAAAATTACGAAGTAGAAAATGACTTTCTCAAAAAATTTACTTCCAAAAATAAAAAAAATGAAGTTTTTTTTAAAAAAAAAAGTGAGCAAAAATATTTTTTTGATCTGAGGGGCTTTATAAATAAAGAAATAATTCATTTAAATATAAAAAATGTAGAAAACATAGAAATGGACACTTTTGCAGAAAAAGAACTTTTTTTTAGTTATAGAAGATCCTGCAAAAACAAAGAGGATGATTATGGCAGGTGTATTTCCGTCATATTAATGACTTAATTAAATGTTTAATTAATTTGAAAAGTTTTTTTAAAGTTGTATAAACAACTTATTCTTATGAAAGTTCTTGCTGGTACAAGTAATTCAAAACTGTCCAAAGACATAGCAAGACAGCTCAAGCTAAAATTGGTCAATTCAAATATCAAAAGATTTGCTGACGGGGAAGTTTATGTAGAAATTAATGAAAATATTAGAGGTAATAGTATATTTGTTGTTCAGTCAACTTCTAACCCTGCAAATGATAATTTAATGGAATTATTAATTTGTATCGACGCGCTAAGAAGATCGTCTGCTAAAAGTATAACTGCAGTAATTCCATATTTTGGATATGCGAGACAAGATAGAAAGGTTGTACCACGTACAGCAATTTCAGCAAAACTAGTTTCAAACCTAATAACAAATGCAGGAGCAAATAGAATATTAAGTGTCGATTTGCATGCGGGCCAGATACAAGGTTTTTTTGATATTCCCGTTGATAATTTATTTGCAACTCCTATTTTTGCAAGACACATAAAAAAGAAAATGAAATTAAATAATATAATTTGTGTCGCTCCAGATGTTGGCGGGGTAGAAAGAACAAGAGCATTAAGTAGAAGAATTAATTCAAATATTGCAATAATAGATAAAAGAAGACCGGCTCCAGGAAAATCTGAAGTTATGAATATTGTAGGAAATGTAAAAAATAAAAACTGCGTAATAGTAGATGATATAATAGACTCTGGAGGCACTATTGTGAACGCAGTAAAAGCATTAAAGAATAAAGGCGCCAAAGATGTTTATGTTTATATTACTCACGCAGTGTTAAGTGGAGAAGCTGTAAATAGAATAGAAAAATCTCAAATAAAGAAATTAATAACAACTGATACAATTGATAATTCAAAAAAAATTACAAAGAGCAAAAAAATTGAAATAATTTCATTGGCGCCAATGATTTCTGAAGCTATGAAAAGAATTGCGAACTCTACGTCGGTTTCTAGCCTTTTTAAATAATTTTGCTTGTCTTTTTTATAAACATAATATAAAAACACCATTTCAATTTATGAGTACTTTAAAGGCAACGAAAAGAAGCACTGCTTCCACTGGACAAATTAATAAACTGCGTGCAGAAGGATTTATTCCTGCAATACTCTATGGTGGAAAAAAAGATAATCTTACAATAAGTTTAAAAAAATTACATCTACAGGATATTATCAAAACTGAGTCATTTATGTCTAAAGTCCTTAATCTTGATATTGATGGGAGTCCAGAAAAAGTTTTACCAAGAGATGTAGCTTACGATCCAGTCTCAGATGAACCAATACACATAGATTTTTTAAGAATTGTTAAAGGTTCAAAATTAACTTTAGAAATACCAGTTAAATTTATTAATCATGAAAAATCACCCGGTCTAAAAAAAGGTGGCGTGCTAAATACAGTTAGAAGAAAAGTAGAGTTTAAATGTCCTGCAGAAAATATTCCTGATGAAATTGTTGTTGATCTAGAGAATACTGAAATTGGAACTAGTATAAAAATTTCGTCTGTTAAGTTGCCAGAAAATGTTATTCCAACTATTACCGATAGAGATTTTGTTATCGCTACTGTCGTGTCGCCGACAGTTGTTATCGAGCCTGAGAAAGCTGCCGAAACCACTGAAGAAGGCGATGCAGTTACTGAGGAAGGGGCCGAAGGCGAAGTTAAAAAAGAGGGTGCTGCAGATACTGACGCTAAGAAAGAAGATGGAAAAGAAAAAACTGCTAAACCTACAGAAAATAAAGGTAAAGCAGCAGGTGACAAAACTCAACCTACTGCAAAAGAAAAAAAAAAATAACATAGGACACAATATTATTTATGCTTCTTTTTGTTGGTTTAGGCAATCCAGAACCAAATAATTTAAATAATCGGCACAACGTAGGTTTCCAAATTATTGATTCGATTAATGCTAAATTTAAATTATCTAAACAAAAACCAAAATTTAAAGGCTTACTGACAACTGGACAAATTGATGAAAAAAAAATTTTTGCAATAAAGCCACTCACTTTCATGAATAGCTCGGGGGTATGTATTAAAGAATTAATAGAATATTTTAAAATAGATGTTAAAGATGTTTTCGTTTTTCATGATGACATGGATATTGATATAGGAAAAGTAAAGGCAAAATTTGGTGGGAGCAGCGCTGGACACAATGGGATAGAATCTATCGATAAAAATATTGGTAAACACTATTCAAGAATTAGAATAGGTATTGGACGACCGAAAAATAACAACAAAGGTGCAGAGCATGTGCTTGATAACTTCTCAAATGATGAAAAAGAATTTGTAAATGAAGTGACAGAAAATATTATTAAATCAATATCTATTTTAATAAAAAAAGATTTGGATCTTTTTTCTAGCAAAGTAAATCAAAAATAAAAATGGGTTTTAAGTGTGGTATTGTAGGCTTGCCTAATGTTGGTAAATCTACTTTGTTCAATGCTTTAACTATTTCTAAAAAAGCTCAAGCCGAAAACTTTCCCTTCTGTACAATAGATCCAAATGTTGGAATGGTGGCAGTTCCAGATCAAAGATTAAACAAAATATCTAGCATTTCGAAATCTTTAAAAACAATTAATGCTGCAATAACTTTTGTTGACATAGCAGGTTTAGTTAAAGGAGCTTCCAAAGGCGAAGGCCTAGGAAATAAATTTCTTTCTCATGTTAGAGAAGTTGACACTATTATTCATTTAACAAGATGTTTCGATTCTGAAAAGGTTCAAAATGTAAATAAAAATGTAGATCCTATAAGGGATCTTGAAATAATTGAAACTGAAATTTTGTTATCCGATTTAGAATCGTTGCAAAAAAGATTAGAAAAAAGTAATAAAAAAAAATTAGAAAAAGATGAATTAAATTTTTTAGAAGATAGTCTTAAACTCATTAGCCATGGGAAAAAGCCAGACGAGCTAAAGAAAAAGTACAGCAAAGACTTAATAAAAAAATCAGCCCTTCTATCTCTTAAACCTAGAATAATTGTATGTAATGTTGATGAAAAAAGCTTGCCCAATGGAAATAAATATTCTGATGCTTGTAAAAAAAAATTTTCAAATGAAAATATAATTATTGTGTGTGCTGATATAGAAGACCAAATTATGAGTCTTCAAGCAAAAGACCGGAAAGATTTTATGTTAGATTCTGGAATAAAAAGCACTGGTTTGGATAATTTAATTAAGACGGGATATAATACTTTAGGTTTAAGTACTTTTTTTACTTCTGGTCCTGAAGAAAGCAGAGCTTGGACAATTGAAAAAAATTCGAAAGCAGCTGATGCTGCGGGCGTCATACATAGCGATTTCAAAAAAAAATTTATTAGAGCTGAAACAGTAACTCATCAGGATTTCATAAAATACAAGGGTTTCATCGAATGTAAAAATGCAGGCAAATTAAGACTCGAAGGTAAAGATTATTTAGTAAATGATGGTGATGTTATGTACTTTAGAATAGGAAGTTAATTTACTTAAAAGTCTTAGGATCTTCTCCCTCATATTCAGTAACTGTTTTTTCCACTTTATCAAAAGTTTCTTCTTTTTCCTCTTGCTTTGAGCCAAATCTCGACCAGATCTTTTGTTTGCTCATATAGACTAAAGTAAGCAGTACAATTAAATATAAAATAGCTTTAAAACCCATACGATGTTGTGATTCTAAATGAGGCTCAGCGGCCCAAACTAAGAACGAGGTTACATCTTTTGCCATTTGCGATGTTGTAGCTTTAGTGCCATCAGCATAAGTAACAATGTCATCCATTAGCGGTGAGGACATTTTAATTTTATTTCCAGGCATATATTTATTATAATAAACACCTTCATCTAATTCAAAATCTGCTGGAGCCTCCTCATATCCCAAAAGTAACGAGTAAATATAATCAGCTCCACCTGCTCGTGCTTTTGTTAATACGGACATGTCAGGAGGATAAGCTCCTCCATTTGCTGCTGTTGATGCTTCTACATTAGGATAAGGCTTAGCAAATTTATCTGATAGTCTTGCAGGTCTCATGAACATTTCTCCATCACTATTTGGCCCATCCTCTATTTCAAATTGAGCTGCTATAGCTTTAGCTTCTTCAACTGAAAATTCTGGACCACCCTTTTCTGATAAATTTCTATAGCTTAAATGTTCCATAGAATGACAACCTGAACAAACTTCTTGATAAACTTGATACCCTCTTTGAAGTGAAGAACGATCAAAAGTTCCAAAAACTCCTTTAAAACTCCAATCGGTCTTTATATAATTCGTGTTTATTTCTTCAGCAAATGACGAAAAAGAAATTATCGACAAAAAAATTGTCAAAATTAATCTATTTAAAAGAGCCAACATTGTCTCCCTCATATTGTGCTGCTGCTTTTTTAAACTTATCAATAAAACCAGATTTATTTATAACTGGATCAGAAATGCTCACAGGTAACGGGTCTGTTTTTTCATAACGTCCTAATAATGGAAGCAAAACCAAGAAATGAATAAAATAATAAGCTGTTCCAATTCTAGACAAAACTAAGTAAATTCCCTCAGGTGGTTTTGCTCCTAAATATCCGAGCAATATAACAGTACCTACTAAAACCCAGAAAAATTTTCTATAAATAGGTCTAAATGCTGAAGATCTAACTTTGCATGTATCAAGCCACGGTAATAAAATTAATACAAAAATTGCAGCAAACATAAAAATAACACCACCAAGTTTACTTGGTATGGCTCTTAAAATTGCATAAAAAGGTAGTAAATACCACTCTGGCACTATATGAGCGGGAGTAACAAGGGGGTTAGCTTCTATGTAATTATCTGGATGTCCCAAAACATTAGGTGAAAAAAATACAAACCAGAAAAAAATAATTATAAAAACTAACAATGCTGTTATATCTTTCATGACCATATATGGATGGAATGGCATGGTCTCACTACTATTTTTTTTAACATCAATACCTATTGGATTATTGTTTCCTGGAACATGCAGTGCCCATATGTGAAGTATAATTAAACCAAAAATTAAAAATGGAAGAAGATAGTGCAAGGCATAAAATCTAGTTAAAGTGGGATTATCTACAGAATATCCTCCCCAAAGCCACGTAGTAATACTTTCTCCCACAAAAGGAATCGCGCTAAATAAGTTAGTAATTACTGTAGCTCCCCAAAAGCTCATTTGCCCCCAAGGTAAGACGTAGCCCATAAATGCTGTTGCCATCATCAATAAATAAATTATCACACCAATGATCCAAATAACCTCTCTGGGTGCTTTATAAGAACCGTAAAACAAACCTCTAAAAATATGAATGTAAACAGCTAAAAAAAACATTGAAGCTCCATTAGCATGTACGTATCTAAGTAACCATCCATAATTAACATCTCTCATTATGTGTTCGATGCTTTCAAAAGCATGGTCAGTGTGCGCCACATAATGCATGCCAAGAATAACTCCTGTTACAATTTGAGTAATTAAACAAAAAGTTAGTATGCCCCCAAACGTCCACCAATAATTTAGATTTTTTGGTGTCGGATACTCTTTCAAATGGTGTGAAAGAGACAAAAGTGGCAATCTAGAATCAAACCATTTAGCAAATTTTGTTTTTGGAATATATTTTGTTTCACTCATTACAAAATTAACCTATTTTAATTGTATTGTTATTGACAAATTCATATTTAGGTATTTCTAAATTCGTTGGAGCTGGTCCCTTTCTTATTCTTCCCGATGTATCGTAATGCGAACCATGACATGGACAAAACCAAGCGTTATAATCTCCTTTGTCTCCAAGTGGAACGCAACCCAAGTGGGTGCAAACACCAACCATAACCAACCACTCAGGATTTTTTGCTCTATCTGAATCTTTTTCTGGATCTTTTAAATCATTTAAATCTACTGCGGCCGCTTCATCAATTTCTTTCTTTGTTCTTCTTCTAATAAATATTGGTTTGCCTCTCCATAAAACTGTTATAGTTTTTCCTGGCTCAACACTGCTAACATCAACCTCGGTAGTCGATAATGCCTTTACAGATGAATCTGGATTCATTTGATCAATTAGTGGCCAAATTGCTGCTCCGAGACCTACGGCACCTATAGTATATGTGGCTGTAAAGAGAAAATCTCTTCTTTTTGGCTTTAATTCATTACTCATAATATTGAAGCACTTGTGTAATATATATTACTAATTAATTACAATTAATATAAATTTGCTAGGGTCAGAATGACACACAAATTAATACATAACTAGAAAATGTTTAATATTGCACTATATCAACCAGATATACCACAAAATACGGCGGCAATAATTCGTTTATGCCATTGTTTTAATACAACTCTTGAAATAATCGAACCTTGTGGTTTTTTTCTTGATGACAAAAGAATAAAAAGAGTCGCCATGGATTATTTAGATAAAAGTAAAATTATAATTTATAAATCTTATGAGAGATTTTTAATTAAAAAAAAAAATTGCAGAGTTATCCTTATGACCACAAAAGGGAAAAAAAGCTTTTATAAATTTAAATTTAAACCAAGAGACACTTTGCTTTTTGGAAGGGAAAGCAAAGGAGTGCCTAAAGAAGTGCATGATAACTCTTTTCAAAAATTGATTATTCCATTAAATAAAGAGGCAAGATCATTAAATGTTGTTGTTGCTGCAGCTATAACATTATCAGAAGCGACAAGACAGTACTATAGTTTATAAAAATGAAAATAGAAAAAAAACAAAAATTGACTAAAAACTGGTTTTTAAAATTGCAAAATATGATTTGCAATACAATAGAAGATTTAGAAAGAGGTTACGGTTCGAATGTTAAATTCAAAAATCATAAATGGAAACATGGAGAATTTAGAACTATAAATGGTAAAGTAATTGAAAAAGGCGGGGTAGCCTTTTCTAATGTAAAAGGTAAATTTTCTAAAGATTTTGCAAAAAAAATACCTGGAGCAAAAAATAATACGAGTTTTTGGTCTTCGGGCGTTTCAGTAGTGCTGCACCCTAATAATCCTAAAATTCCTGCCATGCATTTTAATACTAGGTTCATATGTACAAGAAAAAGTTGGTTTGGAGGTGGCATGGACGCTACTCCGTGTTTGATTGATAAAAAAGAAAAAAAATATTTTCAAAAAAAATTAAAAAATATATGTGATATACATAACAAAAAATATTACCCTAAGTATAAAAAATGGTGTGATGAATATTTTTATTTACCTCATAGAAACGAACCTCGGGGGATAGGAGGTATATTTTTTGATTACAAGATGGATGATTGGGAAATGGACTTTTTGTTCGTTAAGGATATTGGTAAAACATTTGCAGATTTAGTTAGAGAAATTATACAAAAAAAGATGTTTTTAAAATGGACCAAAAAAGAAAAAAATATTCAGTTGTTAAAGCGAGGACGTTATGTTGAATTTAATTTATTGTACGATCGTGGTACAAAATTTGGTTTAAATAGTGGTGGTAATCCAGAAGCTATATTAATGTCTATGCCTCCACTAGCTAGATGGGAGTAAATTATGGAAAAAGAACCAATAACATCACAGGGGTTAGAAAAAATAAAAAAAGAATTAGATGATTTAAAAAAAATTAAAAGGCCAAAAATAGTTGAAGCAATAGCAGAGGCAAGAGCTCATGGTGATTTAAAAGAAAACGCCGAGTATCACGCAGCTAAAGAAGAACAAGCAAAAATTGAATCAAGGGTTATTGAAATAAATGATCTAATTGCAAGAGCAAATGTGATCGATGTAACTAAGTTAGAAAAAAGCGATAATGTTATATTTGGTTCAACAGTGAATTTAGTCAATTTAGATAACAACGAAAAAAAAACTTATAAAATAGTTGGCAAAGATGAAGCTGACATTAAAAAAAATTTTATTTATTTTCGATCTCCTATAGGAAAAGCCTTAATTGGAAAAAAGAAAAAGGAATTTGTAACGGTTAATACGCCTGCTGGTGAGAAAAATTTTGAAATAATAGATGTAAAATATATTTAATTTTTGATAGCTTTTGTTAGAGATTTATCAAGTTTATTTTTTTCAATAAAAAAATCATTTTTAATCCATTCTTCTTCCAAAGATTTTAATTTTTGGCCAAGGGTCGGACCTTCTTTATAACCTTTCTGTTTTAAATAATCTGCAGAAATTGGAAATTTAGGAATTTTACAATGATTTAAATAGTTTAATAATTTATTAATAACCAACTGATCTACTTTGTTAAGAGAAGTAGAAAAAAGTAGCAAATCTTTAACATTGTTTTTGTTTGAAAGATAAATTAATTTTTTTATATTTGATTCTGAGTAGAATTTTTTATTTTTAATATTTTCATAATTTATTGAGATATTTTTTAATCTTTCCTTAATGCTGTTAGAAGTTTTGTATTTGTGACAAAAATATTCATGATCATTTGACTGATCAATAATAAGTAAAGCCAAAATCAAATATATATCAAATTGATCTAATAATTCTTTACTTAGGCTTTTTATTATTTTGAGTCTTTTGTAATATTTAAATTGTGGAAATACATTAAGAATTATATCCTTTGAAAGGCTATTTGAAAATAAACTATCAAAATTATTTAATGTTAAAATTTTTTTTACTTCACTAAATATTCTTTCATTTGAAATTTTATTTATACCATTAATATTTTTTTTAATTATATTGATTATACTTTTGTCGTGGTCTAGTTTGCTATATTGTAAAAAAAATCTAAAATATCTTAAAATTCTTAAATAGTCTTCCTGCACCCTTTCTTCAGGAGAGCTAATAAATTTAACTTTTCCTTGATTTAAATCAGAAATTCCATTTGCAGGATCAAATATCCTACCATAATTATCTGCGTATATTGCATTTATTGTAAAATCTCTTCTTAAAGCATCTTCTTCCCAATTTGTTGTAAATTCTATTTTTGCATGTCTGCCATCTGTAGAAACATCTCTTCTTAAAGTTGTAATTTCAAATTTCTTTTCATTTAAAATTACAGTCACGGTTCCGTGAGATATACCTGTTTCAATAACTTTTATATTATTTTCTATTAGTTTTTTTTTAATTTCTTGTGGTTGGAGTTCAGATGCAAGATCAATATCATCAATATCTTCGCCACTTAAAGCTTTTCTAACACAGCCCCCAACAAATTTTATTTTTTTTTCACCAATAAGAGAAAAAATTGTCTGAGCTTCTTTTATATTTTCTAAAGATTTTAGACTCTTGTCTGAACCAAATTTTTTATAAAGAAAACGGTCAGTTTTTAAAAAAATATTTTTTACTTTTTTAAGCATTATTGCTGGCTGGGGCGCTAGGATTCGAACCTAGGATGGCGGTACCAAAAACCGCTGCCTTACCGCTTGGCTACGCCCCATTCTAAATTTGAGATATACCATAAATGATTTATTTTATACAGTTTTTGATGCCACGCACCAATATTTAGGGTATTTTAGTTTTATCATTTTTTTAGCATATTTTGCATTTTTTTCATTTGAAAATATTCCTATACAAGCTGATCCTGTACCAGTAACTCTAGAAAAATGACAGCCTTTAAAAGATTTAATTTTTCTAATGATTTTCCCAATTTTTGGGTAAATTTTAATTACTGCTTTTTCCAAATCATTACTCTCATCCTTTAAAAAGAAAATTAATTTTTTCCTGCTTGAAAAATTTGGAAAAGAGGAAACGTTAGTTAAACTTATTTTTTTATTTTTTTCATATATTTTTTTAGTCGAGCAAGAAATATTAGGATAAATAATAATTAAAAAGAGATTTAACTTTTTATTAAATCTCGATATTTTATTTTTTTTTCCGTTTAAAAATGTATTTTTCTTCTCTAAACAAATCGGCGTATCAAACCCTATTTTATTTGCCAATTTAAAAGTATCTTTTTTATTTAATTCTAAATTCTTTTTTTTATTTAAAAAATTTAATAAATCTGCTGCATTTGACGACCCTCCTCCCAATCCTGAGCTATGAGGTATATTTTTTTTTATATTAATTTTAAAAACTGTATTAACAAGTAATTTTTTTTTTCTTAGTAAATAAAACAATCTTGTTACTGTATTTTTTTTTAAATTTATACCTTTTTTGAACTTCCCTGAAAAAGTTATTTTATCTTTTAAACCTTTGATTTGAGATATAGTTATTAAGTCATAAATATCACAAAAGGATATTAATGAAGCTATATTGTGATATCCATTATTTAATTTTCTTCCTACTTTTAAATACAAATTGACTTTACAGTAAGATTTAATCTTAAATTTTTTCACTATAATATTTATATTTTTTTAATTATGCCGAAAATTAGTTTTTTATTTATTTTATCTTTTAAATCTTTCTCAGTATCTTTTAATTTCAAAACATAGTCCCAAATATATCTTGCTTGTATATTTTTATTTAACATCCATAACGTATCTGCATAATGATCGTTAATTACAGGATCGGTTGGCAAAAGCTCAACCGCTTGCTGTAAATATTTTTCTGCCTTAACATAATCTTTTTTCGCATAATATGCCCAGCCCAAAGAATCAATTATATATCCATCATTTTTTTTTAATTTGGTAGCTTTCTTTAACATTTCTAAACCTTCATCTAAATTAATTCCTTTATCGATCCATGAATATGCTAAATAATTTAATACATGGGGTTGGTCTGGTATTATTTCGAGAGATTTAAGTAAATCTTTCTCTGCATTTTTCCAGTCTCCCAATCTTTCATAGCTTGTCCCTCTTCTGTCTAATATTTTAGGAATTAAAAAATGACCATCTTCTAATTCTTTTAAGGCCAAGGAATAATACTTTATAGATTCTTTAAAATACTGATTAGTTTTATAAAAGTTAGCTAATTCATAAAAATGATTAAAATTTGGTTTAGTTATTAATTTAAATTCATTTTCTAGACTATTTATTGAAAATTTCTCTCCTTCTTCCTCAGATAAAATTGTAGCTATATTTTTTGAAGCATGCCAAGAATACACTTCGCCTATATTTTTTAGAGAATTAAAAACTTTTTTTGAAAGTAAAAAATGATTTTGATAATAGTAATTCTCCGCTAATAACGCTCTATTAGGTAAAAAATCTTTGTTAAAAAAAAGCGAGATATTAAGATAAAAATTTGATAGCTGATAATTTTGTTCGCTCGCATAAAGATTTGAGATAATATAAAAAAACTCTGCTATGGAGTCTTTTGGATTTTCGCAGTTAAAAAAATCTATTATTTTTTCTTCTTTATTGTATTCCAAAAATTTTTGAGTTTGTTTTAAGAGTAAGTTAGAATTGTATGCTTTCAAAGAATTATTAATTACCATTTTGGCTTTGGTTGTTTTATTTTTATGCAATAAATAATTCGCTAAAAAAAAGTTATATCTTGAAAAATTGTATTCTTCGTTAGTTGTAAGTTGCTGAAAGGCAGTTTCTGTATCATCATCGAAATAACATTGTAAAAATGTGTGTTGTATTTTTTTTAAATGACGATAAGGCGTCGGAATTTTCTTGATATACTCTAGACTTTCTTTTTTATTATTTTGAGAAGCTTTACTCCAAGAAAGAAGAACATTTCCTATAAAATCTTTAAAAAAAATATTGTACTTTGAAATTTCGTTTAATCTTTTAAAATATTTTTCAGCATTTTTATGATCTTCATTTAAAAAAGAATCTATCCCAAGCAGAAGGTCTGCTTCAAAAAATAATTCGTTTTCTTCCCAAATATCTTTGGAGAAATCTAGGGCCTTATCAAACTTGTTAAGCAAAACAAGAGTCCTAATGAATTCGATATTGAATTTATAATGTCTATCTTTTAATGACTGAACCTTTTTCAAATACTGAAAAGCTTCTTCACTAAAATCTTGGTTTGACGATATTACTCCTAAAAAATAATTGGAAATATTTTCGCTTTTATATTGAATTTTGCTATTTTTTGCTAAAACATTATGTTGGTTAAACAAAAGTATAAATAAAAAAAATGTAATATAAATTTTTTTAATCGTAATTTTCATATACTATGCTTTATAAAATGAAAAGAAATTTAAATCAAAAACTAATTAACCTTATTGAGTATTACAACTTAATTAACATTAATCTTTTGTTAAGTAAAAAACCAATAAAAAGAACGGACTCTATCAAAACTTTAGGAAACGCCTTTTCTGGAACCAAGGCAGAAAAATTAAAACAATTAAAACAAGAAATTAAAGCAGTAAAAAATTGTGATTTAAAAAAGAATGCCACTAACATGGTCTTTGCAGATGGAAATATTAACTCCAAGATAATGATTATTGGCGAGGGTCCTGGAGCTAATGAAGATGCGGAAGGAAAACCTTTTGTTGGTAGAGCGGGAAAACTACTAGACAAAATGTTAACTGCTATCAACTTAGACAGAACAAAAGTTTATATTTCAAATGTTGTTAATTATAGACCCCCAGAAAATAGAAAGCCAACCGAAATAGAAATAGAAAGATACCTTCCCTTTTTAAAAAGTCATATTGAAATAATAAAACCGAAAATTTTAGTATTATTGGGAAGTACAGCCTTGAATACATTAATTGGTAACGAGGAGGTCATTTCCAAAGCACGCGGTAAATGGATTCAAAAAGAAATAGGAAATGCTAAACCTTGGATAATAGCTTCATTCCATCCTGCTTTTTTAATGAGACAACCAGAACAGAAAAAATTAGCATGGATTGACCTAAAAATGATTAGAGAAAAATATAAAATTTTAAATACATAAATAGAATTGTTAAAAATTAATAAAATGGCTGGAGTTGACGAAGTGGGTCGTGGGTGTTTAGCTGGACCTGTTTTTGCTGCCGCAGTAATTCTTAATAAAAATATCAATAAAAAAGAAATAAAAGACTCTAAAAAAATTTCTTTTAATAAAAGAATATTGCTTTCCGAATATATAAAAAAAAATTCAATATACGCTTTAGGAGTAGCTACTGTAGAAGAAATAAATAAAATTAATATTTTAAATGCATCTTTGCTTTCAATGAAAAGGGCCCTGTATAAACTCAAAGTTAAACCAAGTATAGCTTACATAGATGGGCCGTTTGCTCCAAAATTGAACATAAATTGCAAAACTTTTATAAAGGGAGATGAAAGAATTGCTTCAATTGCCGCCGCTTCTATTATTGCTAAAGTTTCAAGAGATCTTTTTATGATTAAACTGTCAGACAAATTTCCTAAATACTTTTGGCACAAAAATTTTGGGTATGGAACCAAAGATCATTTATATGGTCTCAAAAAATACGGGGCTACTAAACACCATAGAAAAAAATTTAAACCTGTACACAACATCTTGTTCCAAACAACACGTGAAACACTATAAGATTCATTTTTTTTTTATTAAAGTTTGACTGGAATATAAATTTAGAGTCTAATTCAACGTTAAGTTGAATCTAAACATGTCTAAATTTATAAACAAAATTGTTAATGGGAATTCTTTAGAAGTATTAAAAAAAATTCCTGATAAAACTTTTGACTTAATTTTTGCAGATCCTCCCTACAATTTACAAATTGGAGAAAAATTAGAAAGACCTGATCACAGTAAAGTTGAAGGTGTAAATGATAAATGGGATCAATTTAAAAATTTTAAACATTACGACAATTTTTGCAAAACTTGGTTAACTGAATGCAAAAGAGTTTTAAAGGATAATGGCAGTATATGGGTAATAGGTTCTTATCACAATATTTTTAGAATTGGTTATCTTTTGCAGAATTTAGATTATTGGATATTAAATGATGTTATCTGGAGAAAAAATAATCCAATGCCAAACTTTAAAGGAACAAGATTTACTAACGCTCATGAAACTTTGATATGGGCTTCAAAAAGCAAAAAATCTAAATACACTTTTAATTATCAATCCCTAAAATGCTTAAACGATGATTTGCAAATGCGTTCTGATTGGACATTTCCTATATGTAACGGAAAAGAAAGATTAAAAAAAAATGGAAAAAAGATACATTCTACCCAAAAACCAGAGGCCCTTTTACACAGAATTATTCTAGCCACAACAAATAAAGAAGATTTTATACTAGATCCGTTTCTAGGTACTGGTACCACTGCTGTCATAGCCAAAAAATTAGGTAGAAAATATTTTGGTATAGAAAAGGATAGAAAGTATTTTAGTGCAGCTAATGAAAGAATTAATAGAACTAAAATTATTGAAGAAAGTTATTTAGATACAATGGAGAATAATAAATCTAAGCCAAGAGTTCCTTTTGGTTCTTTGGTTGAACTAGGTATTATTAAGCCAGGCATGAGTATTTTTGACCAAAAAAAAACAATTAATGCTAAAATTATGGCAGATGGTAGCATTAAATATAATTCTGCCGAAGGTTCTATTCATAAGGTTGCAGCTAAAATACTCGGAACAGAAAGTTGCAATGGCTGGACTTATTGGCATTACAATATCAATGGATCTATTAAACCAATAGACAATCTTAGACAAATGTTCTTATCTAAAAGTATTTAAATACTACTACTACTTATAAATTTTTCCTAAATAACTATTAATAAATTTTTCATTCTTAACTAAAATTTTTAAGAGTTTATTTCTTAAAATTTTTATAAAAGAGTTAGAAATATGAAATCCTAAAAAATTCAATTTTGATCTTTTGATAATTATATTTGTTTTTTCTAATCTATTTTTAAAATAAATATTTTGCAAATCTGAATTATTGTTACTCATTAAATCAAAAATTTCATTTGCGGATTCTATTGCTTGCGATGCACCTTGAGCCATAGTTGGTGGATAAGCGTAAAAAGCATCTCCTATATAAAAAACATTTTTATAAATTGATTTAATTGGTTTTGCAGATGTATATATTGGCCACGATTTAAGATCGCCATCGAAAAAATTAGTCAAATTTTTATTTTCTTTTAAAATTGTTTTTTCTAAAATTGTTTTTATAATTTCATCGTTTTTTAATTTTTTTCTAATAATGCATACTAAATTTACTTCTCCTTTTTGATTAATTGGATACAAGACCAAATGAGCTCCAGAACCCATAACTAAAGATATATTTTTAAAATCAATTTCAGAAATATTTTTAGACTCAAATTGAGTCCTAATAGCAATAGCTCCATAGTAGCAAGGTTTAAAAAAAGATTTTTCAACAACTGACTTTGTGTTAGAAAAAATCCCATCAGCTATTATTAAATAATCAGTTTCGTCAGTTGAGCCGTCTTTAAATCTAATTTCAATCTTTTCATTTATAACTTTCACGCTATCAACATTTTTTCTAAATATTATTGAATCAGATAATAATTTTTCTTTTAAAAAATTTATTAAAACTGATCTTTTAAGTGTTGTATATTTTATATTTTCAGAATTGAATTTCGTTAAATCTAAATCACAAATTTTTTTCAGATTTGTTGAATAAAAGTCTAATTTTTCTGGATGATATTTTTCATTTTTATTTATTTGATTAAAATTAATTTTATTTAAAATAGAAACGCTATTTGTTGATAATTGAATACCAAATCCTTCATCTAAATTTAAAATTTCGTTTTTTTCATAAATAATAAACTCAAAATTTTGGTCTTTTTTTAAAAGATTAGCCAAAACGAGTCCAGCAATTCCTGATCCAATAATAGCTACTTTTTTTTTCATTAATATAAATTAGAAACTTGTTTAAAAATTTTTTTAGTAAATGATGGAATAAAATCGCGATTTTTTTTAAAAGAATACCAGTTATATTCGGACGGTATCTTTGAAGAAAATTTATAATATAAATTAATATTAAGTTTTTTATTAGATATAGAATTTTTGTAATTACATAAAAATTTCCAATTTTTATTTTTTTTAGTAGTTTCTTTAATTTTTGGTAAATTAAATTTTCTTAAAAAACCTAAATTATTATTCTTTGTTAATGCTATTTGCTTCTTGTTTTTTTTTAAATAACAAAAAACATCATAACTTTTAAATTGAATTTTCATTTTCTTTTTAAATTTATTATTTGATTTTGATTTATAATAAAAACACATATTTTTAATTTTACATTCATAACATTTTGGATCTTTTGCTTTACACACCAAGGCACCAAATTCCATCATGCCTTCAGCTAAATCTGAATTCCTTCTGGTTTTAAATAAATTTTCTGTATTATTGATATTTAAATTAAATATTCTAAATAGAACCCTTTTAACATTACTATCTATTCCTATTCGAGGTTTATTGTAAATTAATGCTAAAAGTATATTTGCAGTATAATCGCCTATTCCTGGCAGTTCTTTTAATTGAGAAAAATCATTTGGAATTTTACTCTTATATTTCTTAACCAATATTTTGGAGCTTTGATGCAAATTTTTAGCTCTACTATAATAACCAAGTCCTTCCCAAAGTTTTAAAACTTTTTTTTCACTACACTTGGATAAAATTTTTAGATTCGGGACTTTTTTGACAAAATTATTAAAATAAGGAATTACAGTTTTAACTTGTGTTTGTTGAAGCATAAATTCACTTAAAATTCTATAATATTGCATTTTTTTGGATTTTTTACTTATTCTCCAAGGAAGTGTGCGTTTGTTATTATCATACCAAGAAAGAATTTTTTTTGATAAATTCATATTATTTATATGCATAACAAGCAAAATAATAAGGAAAGCAAAAGTTACGTTCAAGGATTAAGACCGTTTGGTAATACATTGCCGCGGGGTATTAGGGGTATTTTAAAAAAAAATGGCTATAATTATTCTGAAATAATTAGTAAGTGGAAATTTCTAGTAGGAGAAGAGATTTCTTCTTTTTCATACCCAAAATCAATTAAAATGATAAATGGAAACGATAATGGCCTGCTCTTACTTGCTGTAGAACGTGGAAACGAAATAACTATAGAATATTCTAAAAAAGAAATTATTAACAAAATTAACAGTCATTTTGGCTACGCATTAATTAAGGATGTAAAACTTCAAACTTTTAATGCAAAAAAGAAAGATAGTTTAAAAAAAAATTCAAATAATAAAACTTTAAAAAATTTTGAAAATAAAATTAATAAAATTAATAATGAAGATATAAGGAAATCTCTTTTGCAATTTTTAAGTTTTTATAACAAATGAACAAAGAAAATATTAAATCAAGAAAAAAAAATTTAATTATAACTTTAATTATCTTGGCACTTTTTTTAACATTTAATAATGTAAAAAGTTCAGAAACACGAGAAAATCATGTCGTTTTTGGTCAAGATAATGCTTTAATTAAAATTAAAATACTTTCTTCTTTATCTTGTCCTCACTGTGCAAAATTTCATCTCGAGGTGGTTCCCAAATTGAAAGAAGAATACGTTAAGACTGGTAAGGCCCAATTAATATTTATAGATTTTCCTTTAGATCTTGCTGCCTTTAATGCGTCTAAATTGCTGCATTGTTCAGATGAAAAAATGCAAATGAAGTTTTTAGATATTATTTATGAAAAACAGGATAACTGGACAAGCGGTTCAAACATTGAGGAAATAAATCTTAGCTTAAAAAAAATTGTTAAAAATTTGGGGATAAGTCCATCAGAATTTGACAAATGTTTAGTTAATGAGATTATTAGCGATAAAATATTAAATTATAGAATTGAGTCTACACAAAAATATGCAATTAATGGAACACCAACAATAATTATTAATGAGAAAAAACTTGAAGGTTCTGTTAATTTTAAAAATATAAAAAAAAATATAGAAAAATTAATATAGTTAAACATGAAATTTAAAAAACTCGACCTAACTGGTTTTAAATCTTTTGTCGAAAGAACTCCGTTCTTCATTGAAAATGGATTAACTGGGATAGTAGGCCCTAACGGATGTGGAAAATCAAACATCGTTGAAGCAGTAAAATGGTGCATGGGTGAAACTTCGGCGAAAAGTATGCGTGGTTCAGGAATGGAAGATGTGATATTTTCAGGAACTGCAAATAAGCCATCAAAAAATATTGCTGAAGTTTCATTAACGTTAGACAATTCCGATAAGGACGGACCCGTGCAATTTAAAGAGCTAGATATAATTAACGTTAAAAGAAGAATTGAGAAAGATAAGGGCTCAAGGTATTACATCAACGAAAAGGAAGTTAGAGCTAGAGATATCCAAACGCTTTTTGCTGATTTATCTACGGGAGCACATTCCCCTTCTATGATAAGCCAAGGAAGAATTGGGGCTTTGGTCACTGCTAAACCATCAGACCGTAGAGCTATTTTAGAAGAGGCTGCAGGAATTTCTGGCATACATGTAAGAAGGCATGAATCAGAGCTTAGATTAAACTCTGCAGAAAATAATTTAAAAAGAGCAGATGAACTACGCAGACAACAAGAAAGACAATTAGAAAATTTAAAAAAACAGGCTATAGAAGCCTCGAAATATAAAACTATTTCTGAAGAAATAAAAAAAATTGAAGCTGGACTTTATTACATAAAATTAATTGAAATTGAAAAAGAAATAGATTCAACAAAAAATATTACAAGCGGTTCCGATAATGAAATTAATGATCTAAAAAAAATAATTGATGAAAAAAATAACCTTTTAGAAAAAGCTAATTCAGAATTGAAACCTTTAAGAGATAAAAATATGGAAATATTATCTAAATTACAACGGCTTAATTTAGAACTCCAAAATTTAGAAGATGAAGAAAAAAGAATTAAAACAGATAAAGATAGATTACAGAAATCTCAGGATACACTAATAGATGATATTGAAAGAGAGAAAAATATTATTTTAGAAGCAACGTCAAATGAAAAGAGGCTTAAAGAAGAAAAAAATGAATTGATTGAGATAGACTCAAAATACTACGATACAGAAAAAAAATCTAGCGAAGACCTGAATGTTACAAAAAACAGATTAACGGCTGAGATAGACAAAGTTAAAGAGTTAGTAAATGCTCATAAAAATGATGAAGCAATAGCTGCTCTTGATAACTTTAAAACAATCATAGAAGTATATGCAGATAGTTACAGTAAAAATCAAAATATAAAAAATGAATCTATAAAAAGAAAAGAAAGAATTAGTGCGATCGATACAGAAATAGAAAGTTGGAAAAATTTGAAATTTAACTCTGAAAAAATGTCAAATGAATTAAATGAAAGAATTAAAACTGTTAAAAATGATATAGAAAATATTATAAAGTTGCCTGAAGTATTGGCTGAAAAAAAAGGAAGACTCACACAAAATACATCTGATACTGAAAGCAAAAAGCTTGAAATGTCAAATGAACTAAATGATGCAGAAAAAGCTTATCAAGAAATAAATAAAGAATTAAAAGAAGTAGAACAGAAAATGGTTATAGCAAGAGAAAATAAAGCTAGATCTGGAGCAACTTTAGAAGGTTTGGAAAATAGAAAAAAAGATTTATCAAATACTTTAAAAATTGACTTAGATATTGAGGAAAATAATTTATTTGAAAGCTCAGATCTTAAAAGTAAAGATGATTTGCCAAATGTAATTGAACAGGAGGATAAACTGGACTCAAAAAAAATAGAAAGAGAAAAATTAGGATCGGTTAACCTAAGGGCAGATGAAGAAACTAAAGAATATAAAACTACAATAAATAAAATGGAAAAAGACAGGGAAGATTTAGTTTCAGCAATTACTAAACTTAGAAGTAGTATAAATGAGCTTAATCAAAAAGGCAGGGAAAGACTTATAGAGGCATTTGAAAAAGTTAATAGAAAATTTAATGAAGTTTACACTAAATTATTTAGCGGTGGTACTGCAAAGCTTGAGTTGGTTGACTCGGACGATCCTTTAGAAGCTGGACTAGAATTGTTAGTTAGCCCTCCTGGAAAAAGATTACAATCAATAAGTCTTCTATCAGGTGGAGAGCAGGCACTTACGGCACTATCTTTAATATTTGCTGTTTTTTTAACTAGCCCAGCTCCAATATGCGTCCTAGACGAAGTTGATGCCCCATTAGATGATGCGAATGTAACAAGATTTTGTTCTTTGCTTGATGAACTAACAAAAATTACACAAACTAGGTTTATAATTATAACCCATCATGCTCTTACAATGTCTAGAATGGATAGACTTTACGGAGTCACAATGCCAGAAAAAGGAATAAGCCAATTGGTATCTGTTGATTTACAAAAAGCAGAAGAGCTAGTTGCTTAATATCTTAAATGAAAAATATTAAAGAAATTTCAACTCGCTTAGAGATTGCAAAAAGAAAAATAAAAAAAAACCGCGCAAGAAACGATGGAACAAATGCCGCATCTTTTGCTAAGGCTTTCAAAATTAGCACAGAATTAGTTGCTGCTGTAATTGTTGGCGCAACATTAGGGTTTATTTTAGACAATTGGTTTGATACTAAACCATTGTTTATAATTTGCTTTTTTTTTATTGGTGTTGCAGCGGGAATTTTAAATGTAATTAGATCAGCAAAAATGATGCAAAAAAATACTAAAAAATAAATTAAGGATAGTTAAAAAATGTCAACAAATCCAATGCACCAGTTTGAAGTTTATAGAATTGGTCCAGAAATAAAGTTTGGTTCAATAGACCTATCCTTTACTAATGCTAGCATGTTTATGTTATTAAACGCGGCTACAATATTAATATTTCTTTTTTTAGGAACTAGAAAAAAACTTGCTATACCATCAAAAATTCAATTAATAACTGAAATGAGTTATACGTTTGTAGCAAAAATGATAAATGATACGGCGGGTTCAAATGCTAGACCTTTCTTCCCGTTTATTTTTACCTTATTCATGTTTGTTTTATTTTGTAATATGTTGGGTATGCTTCCATATTCATTTACTGTAACTAGCCATATAATTGTAACTTTTATGTTAGCTTTATTCATTTTTATAGCAGTTACAATTTTAGGTTTTGTAAAGCATGGTATTAAATACCTACAACTTTTTGTACCTAAAGGAGTTCCAGTAGTACTATTGCCATTAATAATAATAATAGAAATTATATCTTATTTAAGTAGACCAGTAAGTTTATCTGTTCGATTGTTTGCGAACATGATGGCAGGACATACCATGCTAAAAGTATTTGGTGGTTTTGTCATAAGCTTGGGATTGCTAGGAGGTTGGTTGCCTCTTGGTTTTTCCGTGGCATTAACTGGGCTTGAGATACTTGTTGCCTTTCTTCAAGCTTATGTTTTTGCAATTTTAACATGCATTTATTTAAACGATGCATTAAATTTACATCATTAATTAACTAAGGAGGAAAAATGGAGTTAGAAGCAGCTAAAATGATAGGAGCTGGCCTTGCAGCAATTGCGTTGGCTGGAGCTGGAGTAGGCATTGGGCTTATCTTCGGAAATTACTTATCAGGCGCAATGAGAAATCCATCTGCTGCCCAAAAACAATTTCCAAATTTACTTTTGGGGTTTGCTTTGGCAGAAGCTACGGGACTATTTGGATTAGTAGTTGCATTAATAATTTTATTTGCATTTTAAAAAATAAAATTTTTAACATGAAAAGTTTTTTTTATTTTATGGCTATTCTTATAGCCATAAATACAAATCAAGTTTTTGCGGCTGAGGCAGGAATGCCTCAGTTAGACCCGAAATATTGGTCTTCGCAAATATTCTGGTTAGTATTAACCTTTGCTATTTTGTATCTTGTAATCTGGAAAATTTTTCTACCAAAAATTACTTACAGTGTAGAAAATAGAAAATCAAGAATAGTAAATGATTTAAATGAAGCTCAAAAACTTAAAGAAAATGCCGAAAAAAAATTATTGGAATATAATAAAATAATTCAGCAAGCAAAAAAAGATGCAAAAAAATTTGCAGAGGATAGCAAAAAAAAATTAGATAAAGATATTGAAATTAAAAAGCAAAAATTTAATCAAGAAATTGAAAAAGAATTAATTGCTGTCGAAAAAGAAATTTCTGAATTAAAAAAAAATTCAATATCAAATATAAACAAAATATCAGTTGAAATATCGGAAGAAGTCATTAAACAAATAATTGGTACAGATGTTAACAAAAGCAACGTCTCCGCTATTGTAAGCAATATTTCTAAAGGAAAAACTGAAAATTATTTATGACAATAGATGCAACATTTTGGGTAGCAATATCTTTTTTTATTTTTTTAGGCGGATTAATATATTTAAAAATACCTCAAAAAATTAATAAATCACTGATTAATCAAATTAACGAAATTAAAAAAGAAATAAATGAAGCGGAAAAACTTAAAATCGAAGCGAAAAATTTGTTAAGTGATTACGAAAACAAGATAGATAAATCAAAGAATGAAACAAAAAAAATAATTAATAATGCTAAAAAGGAAAGTGAAAAAAATATTTTAGAAAAAACTGAAAAATTTCATCAGGCAATTGAAACTAAAAAAAAAATCGCAGAAGAGAAAATTGTTCAAATGAAGGAAAATGCAATTAAAGATATTAAAAATATTTCAGTTCAAATAAGCATGGAAGCTGTTGCAAATTTAATTCAAAATTCAATTGATAAAAGCAAACTAGAAAAATTGTACGAAAAAAATCTTGAACAGACTAAAAATATTTTAAAGCAAACTAATAAAGTTTAGAATGTGATCCGTCACAAAATGGTGGATGTTTTGTTTCTTTGCACCCGCAAAAATATACTGCTTTGCTTTCTTCAGATAAGTATTTAACCGGTTTTAATTTCCCTTTCCTAACATGCGAGCTATCACAAAATGGTTGCTTTTTTGACAAACTGCAAGCACACCAAAAATAAGTTTTGCCTTTATCAACTTTGACTTTATAAGGTTTTTGTTGAGTTATAGATTTTTCCATAAAAGTAATAATATTCTAAATTTAAAAAAAAGGATATAAGTATTAAAAAATGGCAGTATACACAAAGTTATCAGAAAATAATTTAAAAGATTTTTTTTCAAAATATAAATTAGGCAAACTTTTAAATTATAAAGAAATTAAAGAGGGAATAGAAAACACAAATTATTTTATTCAAACAGAAAAAGGTAAATTTATTTTAACTGTATATGAAAAAAGAGTTGAAGAAAAAGATTTACCATTTTTTATTAGTTTAATGAAAAATCTCTTTGATAAAAGATTTCCGTCACCTGAACCGATCATAAATAAAAATGGGAATTATATTTCTAATATTTTAGAAAAAAAAGCTGCTGTGGTTTCTTTTTTACAAGGCTCTTCAAAAAAAAATCTAAATTCGATTAATTGTAATCAAATAGGAACATACGCTGCGAAGTTACATTCTATAACTAAAAATTTGTCGGGAAAAAGAGAAAATAAGCTTTCAGTTGCTTCTTGGAGAAAAATATACAATAGAGTAAAAAAAGATTGTTCTAAGATCCATCCTAATCTGGAAAATATAATAGAAAAAAACTTAGAAGAAGTAGAAAAAAACTGGCCCAAAAATATACCATCTGGGATAATACACGCTGATTTATTTCCTGATAATATTTTTTTTAAAGAAGATAAATTGTCAGGTATAATTGATTTTTACTTTGCTTGTCATGACTTTTATGCTTTTGAGATAGCGATTTGTCTAAACGCTTTATGTTTTGAAGGACAAAAGGAAAACTTAAGTTTTAATGTTACGAAAGCGAAAAAATTTATAGATGGATATTCGAATATTAGAAAATTAAACCAGAATGAAAAAAATGCATTAAAAATATTATGCAAGGGAGCTGCTTTAAGATTTCTTCTCACGAGGGTCTTTGATTACTTAAACATTACAGAAGGGTCTATAGTAACAATAAAAGATCCTTTAGAATATTTAAAAAGATTAGAATTTCACGATAGTGTAAAAAATTATGAAGATTATTTTTTTTAATTATGGAAATTAAAATATATACGGACGGAGCCTGCGTTGGAAATCCTGGGCCAGGAGGTTGGGCCGCAGTTATTTTGCAAGAAAAAGAAAAAAAAGAAATATTTGGTGGTGAAAAATTAACAACAAATAATAGAATGGAGTTAACTGCAGCTATAAAGGCTTTAGAATTTTGCTCGACACAAGATAAAAAACAACTTGAATTAAAACAAATAAAAATTTTCACAGATTCGGTATATTTAAAAGAGGGTATTACAGTTTGGATTAACAAATGGGAAAAAAATAATTGGAAAACAACTGATAAAAAAAATGTAAAAAATATAGACCTTTGGAGACAACTTAAAGAATTAACGAAATCAAATCAAATTGAATGGAATTGGGTAAAAGGCCATTCAGAAAATCCAATGAACGAGCTAGCAGATAAATTAGCAAAAAAAGCGACCCCCATTTAATTTTACAATTAAATTTTTTCTAAAATATAATTCTTAACTTCTTTCAGGTCGACATTTAATTTTTCAAATTTTTCTTCCTTGTCCATTATATGCTTTAAATTTTCAGGAAGTTCGGCTTTAATTTTAGTTTCTTTCAAAACTACATCAAAAAATTTAGAAGGATGTGCTGTTGCAAGAACTATAGTTTTCCCTTCAAGAGAAAATTTATTTGAAACCCCAATAGCAACTGCTGTATGTGGATCTACTAGCTGTCCCTGATCATCATATACTTTTTTTATAACTGACTTTGTCTCTTCTTCGGAAAGACTTTGGGCGCAAAATATTTCTTTCATTTTTTTGATTCGATCCCTTTCAAATTTAATTTCTCCTTCTTTTTCTAAAATACTCATCGATTTTAAAGTTTCATCTGAGTTGCATAGAAAAATATCAAAAATTAATCTTTCAAAATTGCTCGCTACTTGTATATCCATGCTTGGCGAAATGGTTTGCTTAACTTCTAAAGGTTTATAAATGCCAGTACTAAGAACTCTATTCAAAATGTCATTTTTGTTTGTAGCAATTACCAGTTTGTTAATAGGTAAACCCATTTTTTTTGCCGCATAACCAGCATAAATATCTCCAAAATTGCCCGTTGGAACAGAAAAATTAATTTTTTCATTATTTTTTGCAACTTTAAAATAGGAAAAAAAATAATAAACTATTTGGAAAACTATTCTCGACCAATTTATTGAATTCACTCCAGACATATTTATTTTATGACTAAAATTTTTGTCAGCAAACATTAATTTTACTAATTTTTGACAATCATCAAAATTTCCAGATAAAGCTATATTAAATACATTGTTAGAAGCGACTGTAGTCATAAATTTTCTTTGAACATCAGATATTTTTTTATAAGGATGCAAAACAAATATTTTCATATTTTTTCTATCTTTTATCGCACTTATTGCTGCTGCTCCTGTATCTCCAGAGGTTGCTACAACAACATTAATTTTAATATTATTTTTTTCCAAAATTTTTTCATACATGTTTCCTATTACTTGCATCGCAATATCTTTAAACGCAAGAGTAGGCCCATGAAAAAGTTCAAGTAAATTTAGCTTTCCTAATTTTTTAACTTGAACTATATCCTTGGCCCTAAAATTTTTGTATGAGATATTTAAAAGATTCTTAATTTCTTTTTCTGTAAACTCGTCGCTACAAAATTTATAAACTATTTTTTCGGCTAATTCTTTATAGGAATAACTTCTTAAGCTTTCAAAGTCAGAAGTGGTAAATTTAGGAAAACTTTTAGGCACGAAAAGACCTCCATCAGGAGCCAATCCCTTTAAAAATACGTCCCTAAATGTAAAAATTTTTTTTGAATTTCTAGTGCTTATATATTCCATACCCTCTATTAGTACAGAATTTTGATATTATCTAGGCAAAACAGTTAAGTATAATTAACTAAATTATTTTTCTTGAGAAATTTCCTTATTATTTGAGAAATATTTCTTCCAAGCCCAATTTCCAACACCTAAAAGAATTAAAGATAATACAATTATTGCTAAAGCAATTTTTCCACCATTATTATCGGTAATACAAACAGTGCAAAGGCTTATAAAAGAGTCAGGTTGAAATGTTAAAGTTTTCGATATCATTATTATGTTTTTTTCTTATACTTTTTAAAATCAAAAAAAGTGAATTGAATAGTAGCTTCTTTAATTCCCTTTGTCTTGCTATCTTTTGTCACCTCCGGATCAATAAGAAGTATTAAGGAAAATTTGCTTTTTTCTTTTGGTTTTAGTGTTTGAGCATCATAACAAAAACAATTCAATTTACTTACATACTCTCCAAAAGAGTTGGGATAATAGGCAAAAGTTGCAAAGCCTGTAGTGTCCTTTGTATCTATATTTTCTACAATGTATTCAATAGTCGTAACTACTCCAGGTTCTACAAAAATATTTTCTTTAACGGGTTTAAAATCCCATGGAAGATCAGGGTGAACAACTGTTAATAAATTTATTGATATTGGTCTACTAGAAGTCATTGTTTCATTTTTTTGAAATTTGTAAATTATCAAATAAAATAATGAAACTAATATTATTAAAAAAAATAATAAAAAAATTATTTTAATGTTTTTTTTTAGATTAATCATTTAAATATCTTAAATTTTATAAAGTTTTATCTATCAAAACAAAAACAAAAATCATGAAAAGATAAAATATCGAATAAGCAAACAGTTTGGTTGCTAATTTTTTTTCTGCAGAAGAATTTTTTTCTTTTAACAGTCTGTAAGATAACGCTACATAATATAAACTCATTAGTGTAGAAAAAATTAAGTAAATTGTTCCTGAAAAATTAAAAAAATATGGCAATAAAACTGTAGGAAATAAAATTAATGCGTATACAAATATATTTAGCTTAGTGGCCTTAACTCCAGATGTTATTGGAAGCATGGGAATTTTAGCTTTTTTATAATCCTCAGTTTTATATAAACTAAGTGCCCAAAAATGAGATGGTGTCCATACAAATATAATTAAAAATAAAATTATAGGTTCAATGGATATTGTATTTGTTGCGATAGACCACCCAATCACAGGAGGTAAAGCGCCGGATGCCCCGCCTATAACTATGTTTTGAGGAGTTTTTCTCTTTAGCCAAATTGTGTAAATAAAAACATAAAATAAAATAGTTGTAGCTAAAAGGGTTGCAGCAATTAAATTTGAAAAAATATATAACATAGCAACAGAAACAAAAGATGAAAAAATTCCAAATGAAAGTGCTTGGTTTTTCGTTAATTTCCCTGTCGGGATAGGTCTTAAACAAGTTCTAGTCATTAATGAATCTAAATCTGACTCGTACCACATATTTAATGCTCCAGCCGCTCCAGATCCTAATGCTACAGCAAGCAGCGAAAAGATAGCGTCAGAAAAATTTATTTTTGTAGGGGCTATTAAATATCCTACAGCACAAGTAAAGAGAACCAAGGACATGACGCGAGGTTTCATTAAATTGAAGAAGGCTTTAAAGCTACCAAAGTAATTTAACTTTAGTGTTTTTGATTTAATGGTTGTCATTTTAAAATTAAATATGGGTTTAACTCCCCACTACAAAATAAAACATTCTTGAGAAAAATGTGTAGTAAGCTTCTGCTGCCATTATAAATATAAATACTCCTATAGCAGTCATAGGCCATAAAAGAACATTAACAATAGCCCATCTCTCCCAATATAAATGCATAAAGATTGCCATTATAAAACCTGCTTTGGCCAACATAAAAAATACTATTAAAGACCATCTTAATAAACCTTGAAGATCCATGTAATCAACCATGTATGAAAAGAAGCTAAAAACAAACAGCAAGCCCCAAATCCATAAATAGATTCCTAATTTATGTGTATGTACTTCTTGTTTTTTATCTGTTTCCATTGTTTACCTTACCAGAGATAGAAAAATGCAAAAATGAATACCCAAACTAAATCAACAAAGTGCCAATATAATCCTAAAATTTCTATAGCTTCGTAATCTGATTTCATAGAAGTAAAATATCCTCTTCTGCCTGTATCAAAATCTCCTCTAAAAACTTTTCTTGAAAAAATAAACAAAAAGATTACACCAATGGATACGTGTGTTCCGTGAAATCCTGTTACCATAAAGAAAAAAGCACCAAATTGCTCTGCACCAAATGGATTGCCCCATGGTCTTACACCGTCATGAAAAATTAACTTTGACCACTCAAATGCTTGCATGCCAACAAAGGTTAATCCACCTACTGCTGTTGCTAATAAAAACCAACCACATAATTTACGATTTTTTTCGTATCCATATTTAACTGCTATGGCCATTGTTCCGCTGCTTGTAATTAATACAAACGTCATGATTGCTATAAGCAACAAAGGAACACTCGTTCCAAAGACCGTTAATCCAAAAACTTCGCTAGGATATGGCCATGGAACTACTGTTGAAGCGCGAGCTGTCATTAATGCAATTAAAAAACAACTAAAAATAAATGTGTCACTTAAAAGAAAAATCCACATCATTGCTTTTCCCCAGGGAACTCCTTTAAAAGCTCTCTGGTCTGAACCCCAATCGTACATGAAACCCTTTGGACCTTTTGGAAGTTTTGAAATATCGAATTGGCTCATTAATTATTTCCTTTTAAGTTGCAATCATCAAACCAAACAAGACGAACCAAACTATAAGTAAAAAATGCCAATAAATTGCACAAAGTTCAATTGCCTGTTTAATTTTCGAAATACTATAATTTTTCGTAAATAATTTAGTAGTTGCTCTTCCCCAAAAAAATAAACCTCCTAATAAATGCAAGCCGTGTAAAGCCGTAAATAAATAAAAAAATGCATTAGCGGGATTTGTAGAAGCGTATTGTCCAAGATTTACATAGTATTGCCAAACAAGTAATTGACCTGTGATAAAAGCAAAACTTAAAAATCCAACTAAGAGTATGGCATTTTTTGTTTTTTCAAACTCATTTTTATCAGAGTAAATTTTTGCTTTATGAAAAACAAAACTAGTAAAAATTAAGATCGCAGTATTGATCCAAAGTAGCCATGGTTCAGATAAACTTCTCCAATCATGAACTAGCATTCGATCAGAATATGAAACTACGAATAAAGAAAAAATAACTGTGCTAACAACCATTATAGTTCTAACACCCAATTTTGCTTTGCTCAAATCTAATGTCTTGCCATCATGCTGGTTATCAATTGCTGACTGAGATGCTTCCCAAGGTTTTTGAGATAATAATTTAAAAATATTTAGTTCTTTTTTGCTCACGTTTGTTCTGCCTTTGCTGTTGGAACCTCGCTTGGCGCAACATGTTGTGGAATATATTCTTTGTCAGATCCTGGTACACTAAAATCATAAGGCCAACGATAAACAACTGGCAACTCTTTTCCAAAGTTTCCATGTGTTGGAGGATAGTCTGGAGTATGCCACTCTAATGAATTTGCTTTCCATGGATTTCTTTCGGATTTCTCTCCCTTATACCAACTTGTAAAAATGTTGTATAAAAATAAAAATTGAGTAAAACCTACGATTAAAGCTGCCACCGTAATGAACTGGTTTAAGCCTACTCCTGAGGTCATATAAGGACTATCGTACATTTCAAAATATCTACGCGGCACACCAATAAAACCTAAATAATGCATAGGAAAATATATTGCATAAGCACCAACAAAAGTTACCCAGAAATGAATTTTACCTAAAGTCTGATTGAGATGTCTTCCTGTAATAAGTGGATACCAATGATAAATTGCTCCGAATACTACCATTAGAGGTGCTATTCCCATTACCATGTGGAAGTGGGCAACAACGAAATAAGTGTCTGATAGCGGAACATCGATAATAACATTTCCTAAAAATAATCCTGTAATTCCACCGTTAACAAAAGTAACTATAAAACCTAAAGAAAATAACATTGGAATAGTAAGATGGATGTTTCCTCTCCAAAGAGTTAATACCCAATTATAAACTTTGATTGCGGTAGGAACCGCGATAATTAATGTGGTAGTCGCGAAAAAGAAACCAAACCAAGGATTCATTCCGCTAACATACATGTGGTGAGCCCAAACAATAAAACTAAGAGCTCCGATAATTACTATAGCCCAAACCATCATTCTATAACCGAAAACATTTTTCCTTGCATGTACTGAAATTAAATCAGATACGATTCCAAATGCAGGTAAAGCTACTATATAAACTTCTGGATGACCAAAAAACCAAAATAGATGTTGAAACAAAATTGGACTACCGCCTCCATATTCCAATTTTTCCCCCATTGTAAATATTTCTGGCATGAAAAAACTTGTGCCTAATAAATTATCAAGTGTCATCATTATGCAGGCTACAAAAAGTGCAGGAAAAGCTAAAAGCGCAAGAACTGTAGCTGTAAATATACCCCAAATAGTTAACGGCATACGCATTAAGGTCATACCACGAGTTCTAGCTTGAAGAATCGTAATTACGTAATTTAATCCGCCCATTGTAAAACCTATAACAAATAATGATAAAGAAACTAACATAAGCACTATTCCCATTTCAGATCCTGGTGTTCCTGGTAATATTGCCTGTGGAGGATATAAAGTCCAACCTGCTCCTGTAGGTCCACCCGGTACAAAAAAACTAGCAATTAAAACTAAAACCGCAATTAAAAACATCCAAAAGCTAACCATATTTACGTATGGAAAAACCATGTCTCGAGCTCCAACCATCAATGGAATAAGATAATTACCAAAGCCTCCTAAAAATAATGCAGTAAGAAGATAAATAACCATAATCATACCATGCATCGTTACTGATTGATAATATGTTGCCGGACCTAGAAAAGAGAATGTTTCCGGAAAACCTAACTGCAATCTCATTCCCCATGACAAAATTAATCCTATAAAGCCAATCGCAGTTGCTGTTAAGGCATATTGAATACCGATAACTTTAGCGTCTTGGCAAAAAACCCACTTGGTCCAAAAACTTTTAGCATGATATAATTCTTGATCTGGAGCTTCTTTTGCTGGAATTGTTTCCGCGGGAGGAGTGTAACTTCCTGAAGAAGAATCTGTTGCTTTGGTCTCTATTTTTTCGTTTCTATATTCATCTGTCATTTTTTTTCCTTATTTTTCTGCAATTAATAAATTTTTATCTAATTCTTTTGTTGCTAACATTTTTTCAAAACTAGTTTGTTGTGCTAACCAATCTGAATAATCTTGTTCTTCATCAACTTTAACAAATCCTCTCATAGCATAATGTCCTGTGCCGCAGTATTCCGCGCAAAGAATTTCATATTCTCCTTTTTTTTCTGGCGTAAACCAGTAGAAAGTTATTATGCCAGGAAGAGTGTCCATCTTTGCTCTAAATTGAGGAATATAAAAGTTATGAAGCACGTCTAAAGAACGAAGTTCTATTTTTACTGGTTGATTTATTTTTAAGTGAAGGTCAGCGTCCATAACTAAAATATCATCTTTGCTGTTAGGGTCGCTTGGGTCTAAACCGTAAGGATTGTCATCGCTAATTAACCCAACGCTAGTTTTACCTAAAATACCATCATCTCCGGGCAATCTATAATTCCAACCCCATTGGTAAGCGACTACCTCTATTTTAAATGCATTTTCTGGAACTGTAATATATTTGTTCCAGACTACTAATCCAGGAGCAAGTAAAGCCACCACTCCAAGAGCAGTCAACCAAGTTAATCTGAATTCTAATTTTTTATCTTCTGGTTTATATTCCGCTTTTCTTTCTGGTCTATAGCGGTATGCCCAAACGCAGTAAGCCATAAATAAACACACTGCAACAAACACAGCGCCTGTTACCCAGAAAGTTAATATAATTGTATCGTCAATATTTCCCCAATTTGATGCTACTGGTGTCCACCACCATGGACTCCAAAAATGAAATATGATGGATGCTACAATGATTAGTGCGAATATAATTGCTACAAACACTTAAATACCTTTCTTTTAAATTTATATATTTTTACAACTTTTGCTGTTTCAAAACAACTTTCTATAATTAATATGGTTTTCTTTTCCACAAAAAACATAAGTCATTTTGAGCAATAACTGTGTCAACTTGCTGCAGTTTTCGATTAATTAAAATTTAAGTGATAATTTACAATAGTAACGGCTGCAATCGCGGCAGTTTCAGCTCTTAAAAGATTGTTAGCCAAAGACAAAGAAAAGATTTCTTTTTTTTCAATTATTAATTGTCTTTCTTTTTCTGAAAAATCACCCTCAGGTCCTATAAGAATACAAATTGGGCCTTGTTTTTTTTTTGATATAATATTTTTTAAATCTGTTTCGTCTGAATTAATATCACAAAAAATTAAAGAACCATTGTCTGGAAATTTATTTAAAAACAATTTTAATGGTTCTAGGTTTTTTATTTCTGGAACAGAAATTCGATTAGATTGCTCGCTAGCCTCAACTATGATTTTTTTTAACCTTCCAGTATTTATTTTTCTAACAATCGTTCTTTCAGATAATATTGGAATAAATTTTTGAACTCCTAACTCGGTTGTTTTTTGTATCATCATGTCTAAATGGTTTTTTTTAATTGGAGAAAAGGCTAGCCATAAGTCATTCTCTAACTTTTTATAATTAATTAACTTTTCAACCTTAAACTCAGTGTTATTTTCATTATGATTAACAATTTTTGCACTCCATTCTCCGTTATCAGAATTAAACAGTGAAATAATGTCACCTGGTTTTAACCTCATAACATTCTTAATATAGTGGGATTGTTCAGTAGAAAGGCTTGATAGCAAATTTGCTTTTAACTCTTTAGAATAATAAAGCCTTATTTTGGAGGTCATGAAAAATTTTTATAAATTTAGTTTAATAATAATTATTTTAGTCATTAATCTTAGTTATAATGGTTTTGCTGAAAATATGAAAGACACACCATATCATCATTTGCCGGATGGAAAATTTAGAAATCCTGAAGGAAGTCCGCTTAGAGATCCCAATTTTAAATGGGATATGTCAAAGTGGAATGAAGAAAAGAAAAAAATTAAAATAAATATTCCCCCTGGTCATGTTATAGATAAAAAAAAAGTATTAGAAAGTCTAAATAAATATAAAAATGATGACTATGTAGCCTGGATCGGACACGCAACTTTTTTAATTAAACTTGGCAATACTACAATAATTACTGATCCTGTTTTTTCAAAAAATATGGGCCCATTAATTTTTGGTCCAAAAAGATACGTTGATCCTGCTATCGATCTAAAAGAAATACCAGAAGTGAATTTGTTTTTACTAACTCATAATCATTATGATCATTTAGATTATAGGACAATAAAAAAATTTCCTTATAAAAATGCAAATGTTTTGACTCCACTTAAGCTCGGCAGATATTTTACTAAAAATAAATTTAAAAAAGTTAAAGAAATGGATTGGTATGACCAAACAAAGATTAATGATTTAAAAATTACATTTGTTCCTGCGGTTCATTGGTCAAAAAGAACATTAACCGACACCGACAAAACTTTGTGGGGAAGTTTTTTAATAGAGTATAAAAATAAAAAAATATTTTTTGCTTGTGATACTGGTTATGGAAATATTTATAAAGAGCTTGGAGAAAAATATGGACCTATTGATTTAACTTTTATTAATATTGGAGCCTATAATTTTTATCCTATGGCACCAAAAAAAGATAAATCTATTTTTCACACCAATCCTGAAGAGGCATTAAATATTGGTCAAGATTTAAAAAGTAAAAAAGTTTTGGGAATGCATTGGGGGACCGTAGTTCTTTCTCTTGAAGATCCTTTTGAGCCACCCGCAAGATTTAAAAATGCAACCAATATGTATGGCTATCATAAAGATGATGCTATTATATTTAAGATCGGAGAAGTTCAAAAGTTAGAAAATTTGTTATGAAAATAGAAAATATCAAAGTCTGTGTATTTGATGCGTACGGAACATTATTTGATGTAAATTCAGCTGCAGCAAAGTGTAAAGAAAAACTTGGAAGCAAATGGGAAGGTTTTGCTAACGCCTGGAGAACCACTCAGCTAGAATATACCTGGTTAAGAAGTCTTATGAAAAAACACAAAAATTTTTGGCAAATTACAGAAGACTCATTAGACCATACAATGGAAACTTTTAAAATAAAAAAAGATATGAGAAATGAATTGTTAAATTTATATAAAAAACTCAGTCCCTACTCTGAAGTTAAAGAATGTTTAGAAGGAATAAAAGCTAAAAAAATTAAAATAGCCATTTTATCAAATGGAACTCCAGAACTTTTAAAAATATTAGTTGAAAGCAATAATATTCAAAATTATTTTGACGATATTTTTTCAATTGAATCTGTTGGGATTTATAAACCAGATTCAAAAGTGTACGAAATACCAATTAAAAAATACAGCTGTAAACCTGAAGATATTTGTTTCATGAGTTCAAATACTTGGGATGTTTCAGGCGGAGGTCTTTTTGGTTATAATGCAGTATGGGTTAATCGTTTTAATAAAGTTTTTGATAAATTAAGTTATAAGCCAAAATTTGTAATTAACAATTTAAAAGAACTACATGAAATTATCTAATCTGTTTATAAATATGCATAATGAAAAATATTGAAGTAAGCAAAATTATAAATCCAATGCCCGCCTCTGACGGCGCGGGCGTTAAATTAAAAAGAAGCATTGGAATTGATCCTAATTATTTCGACCCTTTTTTAATGTTAGATGAATTTGGATCAGAAAATAAAGATGATTATATCGGGGGCTTCCCCCCTCACCCTCATAGAGGAATAGAAACTGTAACCTACATGCTTAATGGAGTGTTTGAACATAAAGACAGCACAGGAGCTAAGGGAAAAATGTCTGCAGGAGATGTTCAGTGGATGAAAACGGGAAGTGGCATTATTCATTCTGAAATACCTGCTATGTCTGAAGGAAAGTTACACGGCTTTCAATTATGGGTGAATATGCCTGCAAAATTTAAAATGAATAAACCTGAATATATCTACATAGGCTCAAAGAAAATGAAAACTCATAAAGATCCAGAAAAAAAAATAAAGATCATTGCTGGGAAATTTGGTGATACTGAAGGTCCAGTTAAAGGTCATAACATTGAACCAATATATTTTGATGTTGAACTTGAAAAAGATAAGGAGTTTAATTTTGAACTTCCTTACAAACATAATTCTTTTATTTATTTAATTAAAGGTGAAATTAAAATTGGGGATAAAAATCATAAAAAAGTTAAAAACTCTACTTTAATTCTACTTGCTAATGGTAATAAACTTAAAGTTAAAGGTATAATTAAATCAAAATTTTTATTAATATCTGGAAAACCAATTGAAGAACCTGTGGCTAGGGGTGGACCATTTGTTATGAACACTAAAGAAGAAATTCTTAAAGCCATGGAAGATTATCAAAGTGGAAATTTTATTCGAAAATGACAAGAATCGTTACAATAGAAAAAACAGGAGGACCAGAAGTTCTACAAGTTAAAACTATTAAACTTGAAAAACCCAGTCCGGAAGAAGTTTTAATTGAGCATAAGGCTATTGGACTTAATTATATAGATACCTATCACCGTTCAGGTTTATATCCTCTTAAATTACCTTCTGGAATAGGCGCTGAAGCATCAGGCGTTATAAAAGAAATTGGATCACAAGTTAAAAATTTCACTGTTGGAGATAGAGTTTGTTACGCAGGAGCTCCTCTTGGATCTTATTCTTCTGAAAGAAACTACCCAACAAAGAATCTTGTCAAAATGCCAAAAGAAATTGATTTTGATACAGCAGCAACCATAATGACAAAAGGTTTAACTACATTTTACTTACTTTACAAAACCTATCCTGTTACTTCAAATGAAACAATATTATTTCATGCTGCAGCTGGAGGTGTAGGGCAAATTTTTTGCCAATGGGCAAAAAGTTTAGGTTGTAAAATAATAGGTACTGTTGGAACAGATGACAAAATTAATATAGCTAAAAAAAATGGTTGTGATTTTGTAATAAATTATTCTAAAGATAACTTCGCTCAAAAAGTTTTAGAAATTACAAAGGGAAAAGGTGTTTCGGTTGTTTATGATGGAGTTGGAAAAAACACTTTTAATGGTTCAATCGAATGCCTTAAAATAAGAGGCATGATGGTATCCTTCGGTAATGCCTCTGGTCCAGTTTTAAATATTGATGTTGTAAAAATGATCCAGCCAAAAGGTATTTATTTTACAAGACCAGTAATGGGTCAATATTTAGGAACAAGAGATGAAATAGCAGAAGGTTCTGAAAAATTGTTTGAAAAAATAATGTCGGGGCAGGTAAAAGTAAAAATTTTTAAAAAATATAAATTAGATGATGTTTCGCAGGCTCATGCAGATTTGGAATCTAGAAAAATTATCGGACCTGCGGTAATTATTCCTTAATGGAAAAAATTCAAACATTTATTCAATTAACAAGATTAAATAAACCAATCGGTTTTATGCTTTTGTTTTGGCCGTGTTCATGGGGACTTACACTTGCATTTTATTTAGATCCTTTTTTTGGGTTTTATTTTGATTGGGGAAAATTATTATATTTTAAATATTTAATTTTATTTTTTTTAGGCTCTATTTTGATGAGAAGCGCAGGATGTATTTTTAATGATATTGTTGATAGAGATCTAGATAAAAAAGTTAAGCGAACAAAAAGAAGACCGATTGCGGCTGGAAAAATTTCAGTATCTGAATCTTCAATTTATGTAATCATACTTTGCTTAATAGCTTTATTAATATTATTACAATTTAATTTAAGAACAATAATTCTTGGTTTGGGGTCAATGTTTTTAGCATTTGCTTATCCGTTTATGAAAAGATTTACATATTGGCCTCAACTATTTTTAGGACTTACTTTTAATTGGGGAATTATTATGTCTTGGACCTCAGTAACAAATTCAATAGGGATCGAACCAATAATTTTGTACATTGCAGCCATATTTTGGACACTAGGTTATGACACCATTTACGGACTTCAAGACATACATGATGATGAAATTATTGGAATTAAATCCACTTCAATTAAATTTAAGAATAATGTAAAAATTTTTGTTAGTGCTTGTTATGGATTATTTGCCTTATTAATTTTAACTTTGTGCTTTATGATGGAAATAAATAATTATCTTTTAACCTTATCAATTTTATTTATGTTTTCTTTGGCATATCAAATAAAAATCTTCACAATAAAAAAACCTCTATCTTGTTTAAAAGCTTTTAAAATAAACAATTTGACTGGAATTTTTATTTTAATTTTAATCTTATCTTTTTCAATTTAATGAACGTATCTGTTTTAAAAAAAATTTTGTTAAGGTTGTTTAATTCTTATGTAAAACAACACTTTTTAAAATTAGTATTAGCTTTAGTTTTGTCATTTGGAGTAGCCGGAGGAACTGCGGCGATAGCTTGGTTGTTGGATCCCGCTGTAAAAAAAATTTTTATGGATCAAGACAGAACAATGATTTATTTAATACCTGCCGCTATTGTATTAGCCTTTAGTGTTAAAGGTTTGTCTTTATATTTTGCTAGAACAATAACAATTAGAGTTGGTAACAGAATTTGCAAAACTCTTCAGGTTGAAATGGCTGACAACATTCTAAAATCAGATACACATACAATTGAATCAAAACACTCTGGTAAATATATTTCTCACTTTTTATATGATGTAGGATTAGTTCAAAATTTAGTTGCTAATGGAGTTTTAAATCTTATGAAAGATTCATTAACTCTAATTGTATTGGTTGGTCTAATGTATTATCAAAACTGGAAACTTGCTTCATTTGCCCTTGTAATGATGCCGCTATCAGCAATAGTGGCAAAATCTTTAGGAAAAAGAATGGGAAAAGTCACCAGCCAAGCTGCACAAATTTCCGGAAACTTGTCGACATTTTTATCTGAAATGATCAAAGGATCAAGAATGGTTAAAATTTATCAACAGGAAAAGTTTGAATTTGAAAGATCTAATAAAATATTAACCAATTTAATGGACAAGCAAATGAAAATTGGATTTGTAATGGTAAGAGCTCAACCTATTATGGAGCTCTTAACGGGCATGATAATTGCAGGATTTATTTATTACACTGGATTAATTGTTTCCACGGGTGAAATTTCAGTTAATAGTTTTTTTTCTTTTCTAACTGCTATGATGTTAGCTTACCAACCAATTAGATCCTTAGCTACAATTAACATGATGTTTTACCAAGGAGCTGCAGCAGCAGAAAGAATTTTTGGGGTTATAGATGTAAAACCGAACATTAAAGAAAATGAAAATTTTCCAAAATTAAATATAAATAAAGCTGATATAAAATTTAAAGACGTAACTTTTTCATATCCAAATACCGAAGACTCGGCAGTTAAAAACATAAATATATCAATTGAAGGTGGTAGCACGGTTGCTCTTGTCGGGCATAGCGGCGCGGGGAAAAGCACTATTATAAATTTATTACCTAGATTTTACGATCCAAATAGTGGACAAATTTTAATTGACTCTCAGGACATAAGTAAAATTAAACTTTCTTCTTTAAGAAAAAATATATCTTTAGTCAGCCAAGATATTATACTTTTTGATGATACGGTCAGATCAAATATTGCTTACGCTAATTTAAAATCTTCTGATGAACAAATCAAAAAAGCCTGTGAATTTGCGGCTGCAGATGAATTTATTGAGAAATTGCCAAAATCATACGAAACTATCATAGGAGAAAATGGAATAAAATTATCTGGCGGCCAAAAACAAAGATTATCTATTGCGAGAGCCGTGTTAAAAGATTCTCCAATCATTCTTTTAGATGAGGCCACCTCTTCGTTGGATACTGAATCGGAAGAAAAAGTTCAAAATGCAATAGCAAACTTAACAAAAAATAAAACTACTTTGGTTATCGCTCATAGGTTATCTACAATTATCAAGGCAGATAAAATTATTGTAATTAATCAAGGCGAAGTAGTTGATGCTGGTACTCACAGCCATCTACTAAAAAACTCAAATATTTATAAAAATTTATATAGCAAACAACTTGCAGCTCATTAATCAATGGAATTTTGGTATAAATTTTTAACGTACCTTTTTTATCCTATATCACCAATATATTTATATTGGAGAAGATTAAAAAAAAAAGAACATCCTGTACGATATAGAGAAAAATTATCCAAAATAAGTGAGCCAAGAGGTGATGGTTTTTTAATTTGGTATCATGTTGCTAGCGTTGGAGAAGCTATGAGTATTCTACCGCTAATAGAAAATTTTGAAAAAAATGAAAAAGTAAAAAAAATTCTTATAACAACAATTACTCTTAGCTCTGGAGAAATCTTGAAAAAAAGATATTCAAAAAATTCAAAAGTGATACATCAATATTTGCCTTTGGATATATGCAGTTTAGTAAAAAAATTTATAGATCACTGGAAGCCAAACTTAGCAATTTTTATTGATTCCGAAATTTGGCCAAATTTAATTTTGGAAACTAAGAAAAAAAATATTCCTCTATTATTAATTAACGCTAGAATTACTAAGAAAACTTTTTCTAGATGGATGTTTTCCAAAAAATTTGCAAAAAAAATATTTGAAAAGTTTGATATGTGTATTGTTGCTAACAATGAAACAGAAAATTATCTTAAAATTTTGGGAAGTAAAAACATTAAAAACTATGGAAATTTAAAATTTTCAAAAACTAAAAATTTATTAAATAAAGAATTAGATCAAAATTTACTTAGCAGAATAAAAAATAGAAAAATTTGGTGTGCTGCTAGCACCCATCCCCTAGAAGAAATATTTTGTGCACAAGTTCATTTGCAATTAAAAAAAACCTATCAAAATATATTAACTATTATTATTCCAAGGCATATAAATAGAACTGAAAGCATTTATCATGAACTATCTAAATTAAAACTCAATGTAGCTTTTTATACTAAGCCTGAACAAATAACGAACGATACTGATATTTTAATAGTTAATACATATGGAGAGGCTTTAAAATTTTATAATATTGCAAGAAGCGTATTTGTTGGAAAATCTTTAATTAGTTCTTTAAAAAAAGTTGGCGGACAGAACCCTATAGAACCCGCGAGACTTGGTTGTAAAATTTATCATGGACCTTTTGTAAGTAATTTTGAAGATGTTTATCGACTGCTTAGAACACTAAATGTTGCTGAAGAAATTAAAGAAACTAGTGAACTGACTAAATGCTTGGTGGATGAATTTGAAAAGAATAAATTAAAAGATGCTGAAATAATAGAAACAATAGAAAAGTACGGACAAAATACACTTAATAATGTGATCAAAGAAATAAATATATATATTAATAGTAAATAATGAAATTTTTAAAACCAAAGTTTTGGAACAAAAAGCAAATTTCTATTTATTCCATTTTTCTTTATCCTCTAGCGCTGTTAGTAAGATTAATTAATATTTTAAGAAATTTATTGATTAGATGTAATAAATTTTCCATACCAATAATATGTATAGGCAATATATATATTGGAGGAACAGGAAAGACACCGCTAAGCATAAAAATTTTTTCAATATATAAAAATTTAAATACAAATCCTGTTTTTATAAGAAAAAAATATAGTGCTTTTCAAGATGAAGTAGATTTACAAAGAAATATTGGTAGAGTTTACGAGTCTAAAAAAAGGAATACTGCTATAGAAAATGCAATTAAAGATAAAGCCGACATAGCTATTCTCGATGATGGTTTTCAAGATCCATCGGTTGAAAAAAATTTATCAATTATATGTTTTAACGAAAAACAATGGATTGGAAATGGACTTACAATTCCATCAGGGCCGCTGAGAGAGCCACTTTCTTCGTTAAAAAGAGCTGAAATTGTATTAATAAATGGAAACAAAAATATTGAAATAGAAAAAAAAATATTAAATAGAAATAAAAAAATAAAAATATTTTATTTCAAATATAATTTGCAAAATATTGAGAAATTTAATAATAAAAATATCGTAGCATTTGCTGGCATAGGTAACCCTATTAATTTTTTTAACTTATTGGAGAGAAAAAATTTAAAAATAGTAGATTCAATTGAATTTCCAGATCATTACTATTACAAAAATGAGGATTTAGAAAATTTAATAAATAAAGCTAGAAATAATAATGCTGTTCTCTTAACTACAGAAAAAGATTATTTCAGAATAAATGAAAATTATAGTAAAAATATAAATTGTATTAAAATTGATGTTGAAATTGAAAATGAAGATTGGTTTATTGAAGAAATAAAAAAAATAATATGAAATCTATAAAATATTTTTTTGAATTTGTTTTTGTAATTTCTTTGTTTTGTTTATTTAAAATAATAGGTCTAAAAAATGCCTCTAATCTGGGTAGTATATTGGGAATAACTATTGGTCCATTATTTAGATCTAAAAATTTAATTAAGGAAAACATCAAAATAGGCTTAGGAGATATTGATAAAAAAAAAGAAAAAGAAATTATTTTGAACATGTGGTCAAATATCGGAAGAACCTTTTCAGAATATGTTTTTTTAAAAGATTTTAAATTTAACAAAACTTCACATAATCATATTAAAATTAATGGATATAAATATTTGGAAGATATTAAAAGTAATAATAAACCAGTAATTTTTTATTCTGGCCATTTTGCAAACTTTGAACTAATGGCTATGGAATTGGACAAATTTGGAATTAAAACAGCAGCAATTTATAGGCCTTTAAATAATTTTTTTTTAAATCCTTTAATGGAATACCTTAGAATGAAATACATCTGCCCAACTCAAGTTCCTAAAGGTAGACCTGGAATAAGACAGATTATTAATAAATTTAGAGACGGATATAGTGTTGCGCTGATGGTTGATCAACGTGTAGGCGAAGGCCCTAAATTAAATTTTTTTAATAAACTAGCCCAAACAACAACTGTCCCCGCCCAATTGGCTTTAAGGTATGACTGTAAATTAGTTCCAATATCCTTAAAAAGAAGAGAGGGTGTTAGCTTTGAAATGACAGTACATGAACCTTATGAGGTTTTAAAAACAGGTAACGATGAAGAAGATATTAAAAATATCACAGTAAAAATTAATAAAATTATTGAAGAAATGATAATTAAAAACCCAGGACAATGGCTTTGGTCTCATAATAGATGGAAACAATGAAAGCTGTAAGCAGAACTGCTTGGGAAAGTTTTATAAGATGTAAAAGATGTTTTTATTTAGAAAGAAAACTTAAAATTAGGCCCATAGGAATGCCCGGTTATCCAATAAACAGCAGGGTAGATTCTCTATTGAAGGAAGAATTTGATATTTACAGAAAAAAACAAGAACCTCATCCAATTTTCAAAAAATATAAATTAAATTTTGTCCCTTATAAATTAGAGGATCAAAAATTAAAAGATTTTAGAAATAACTTTAAAGGTGTAAGAGCTCAATCAGTTAAAACAAATTATATAATTTATGGTTCTATAGATGATCTTTGGTTAAACAAAGAAACCGACGAAGTTGTAATATTAGATTATAAAGCAACTTCAACCAAAGAGGATATTAATTATGTAACTTCATTAAAAAGTTACCATAAATCTTATTTAAGGCAATTAGACTTTTATTCTTATTTATTAAAACTAAATAATTTTAAAGTTTTTAAAACGGGATATTGGGTACTTTGTAATGCCAGAGATGCTGATCAAAAAACTTTTGGAGGTAAACTAAATTTTAAAATTGATTTATTATCTTATGATTTAAAAACAGATTATATCGAAGATTCTTTGGTAGAACTCGAAAAATGCTATAATAATAACAAAATACCTTCGTCGAATACAGCTTGCGACGCATGCAGATGGCAAAAAGAAACTTTAAATATTTAATATTTAATATTAAGGACTGTCGCTGGATCTAGTCTTACCTGAAACCAATTAAGCCTAATGTCCAAATGAGCTCCTGTGGACCTTCCAGTAGACCCTACGGTTCCAATAATATCTCCTTGTTTAACTTTTTGGCCTTTTTTAACGAGTATTTCTTTCAAATGCATATACAATGTTGAAATACCATGTCCATGATCAAATATTAAAGTTCCGCCAGTATAAAACAAATCTGGTTCTGCTAGAGTAACTATTCCATCCAACATCGCTTTGATTTCAGTTCCTTCATCTGCTGCAAAATCTATTCCATAATGTGGCCATTTAGGCTTACCATTTAAAATTCTTTGACTGCCATAAACTCCAGTAACAATTGCATTTTCAAGAGGAGCAATAAATTTATTTTTAAAATAATTTAAATCACTATTAATAGATCTTGCCTTTCCTATCCAACTATTCTCTTTTTTAATTCTTTCATAAACCTCTTCTGGTGGGGTTACTTTCTTTTCTTCCAATCCATCTATCCTCTGAATTTTATATTCTCTCTTTAAAACTTTTTTTATAATTTTTTTTTCATTTATTTTTATTACAACATCATTTTTTCTATCTCTGCCCAATCCAAATGCAAAATACCCGTCCGATGTAACTTTAACTTTCTTGTTATCAATAAGCACTTTTGAGTCAGGTTCTGTTTTGCCTAAAATAAACGAACCCTGATAAAAATTTCCTTTAAAAGTAACTGCAAAACTTGAGGTTGTAATTAACAAAAATGATAAAAAAATTAAGACTCTCATTTTTTGTTTAATTCTTCATATCTTTGTTGAGCTTCTTTTGGTGAAAAATATGCTTCCTGAAGTTCTACATTCCAATAAGTTAATTGATTTAAAGGAATATTTTTTCCAGATACGGCGCATAACACATAGTCTCCATTTTCAATTATCTCAAAATTGTTTGGATTAAATTTAAGTTTTGCTTTATTTCCGTTCATGTATATTTAATTATTAAATCTATAATATATGAATTTATTAGTCATAGGAAGTGAAAGACATAGGTTGGAGAATAATTAATAAAAAATGAGAATAATTTCAGGAAAATTTAAAGGTATTAAAATATTTGATCCTATTGATAAAAAAACTCGCCCTCTAAAAGATATGGTAAGAGAAAGTATTTTTAATTTTTTAATCCATTCCAAGAAAATTTCTCTCAATTTGGAGAGATCTAATATTTTAGATTTATATTCTGGAACGGGATCTTTTGGTCTAGAATGTCTATCAAGATTTGCTGATAAAGTTGTTTTTGTTGAAAAAGATAAAGATGCAATAAAAATTTTAAAAAAAAATATTAAAAAAATAAAAGTAGAAAATAATACAGAAATATATTTTACTGAAGTTTATAAATTAATAAAAAAGCAAACAAAACAGACTTTTAATGAATCCAATAATAAAAAATATGATATTGTGTTTTGTGATCCACCTTTTAAGGAAATAAATATAAACAAATTAGTCGAATTAATTATTGTTAAAAATTTAATTAAAAAAAACGGAATTATTATTCTGCATAGACACAAGAAAACAAAAGAAAAATTTATTAAATATTTTAAAGTAATCGAAGAAAGAAACTATGGAATATCAAAAATAATTTTTGGTCAAATTGCCTATTTTTGATTTTAATATTTTTTTTGTTTCAATCTTAACTTGTTCTACTGCTGGCTGGTCAAATGGGTTTACATTTAATAAACTTGCCAAAAGTATGGTTTCTAAAACAAAAAAAGTAAAAGTAATGCCTAATTCTTTCTCATCATTCTTTTCGAAAATAAAATGCCTAAAAGGAATTTTTTTATTTTTAAATACATTTTTTGTTGCTTCACACTGAGCGTTGATAATTGTTTCCGTTTTATTTTTATTTTTAGAACTAAAAAAAGTAAAAAATTTATCCCCAGGTCCGTCTAAGTAAAGTTGCAAAAGACTATGATTATCTTTGGGGCATGTTGAAATAATTGGCATAATACCTTTACCTTTTTTGCCTAAACTTTCAGCAACAAGCTGTTGATACCAAAGACACAGATCATTTAAATCTGAATCATAATTTAAAATAACAGAATTTTTAAAACCTTTTTGACTTAAAGTGTAAATAGAAGAAGTGCTTTTAATTAAGGAGGAAGTAAACAAATTATTTTTTACTAATTTGCTAAAATTTTTAAATTTATTTATATTTAAATTCATTAAGGTTGCAGGAAGCATCCCCACTTCAGATAACACAGAATATCTGCCCCCTATAAATTTTTTATGCTCAACTATTTCAGCATTAAAGTTACTGCCTATTTCTAATAATTTGCTATCTTTTAATTCTGTAATAATAATTAGTTTATTTTTCATTAAAGTTTTTGAAAAAATATTTTTTAAATTTACTAAAGTTTCAAGAGTGTTACCTGATTTTGACACAATTACAAAACATGAACTTTTTAAATTTTTTATTTTTTTAAATTTTAAAAATAAATTTAAGTCTAAATTATCAAAGAAAAATACATTTTTTTTAATTTTTTTTTTAAAAAAAGAATAAATGCATTTTGTTCCTAAAATTGATCCTCCCATTCCAACAATAATAATATTGCTAAATTTTTTATATTTTTTGATTGTTTCTTGGGAAAAGGCTAAGTTATATTTATTGCTATAACTATTGAGTAGAGGAATTTCATTTTTATTTGAACTGAGATTTAGTGAATTAAAAATTTTTCTTGTTTTTTTTGAATTTCTATAAAAATTTTTTGATCTAAGCGAAAAATTTTCAAGAAATTTTTTTTTCAACATCTATTTTTTTCTGATTTTCTTAAGTATAGACTCTTCGGCAGAGCTTGAAGTTGTGGAATCGTTTTCATCAGAAGAGTTTTCTCCTAAAGTTTTTTTAAACGATGTTAATTCATCTTCAGTTATTTCGATGTCGTCTGATGGCGAGGGTAAATTTTCAAAATCTGGAGGCATTATTAGTGGGTCTTTTTTCTTAACCAGAAATTCATCTGCAGATTTATTTTTTGCTCCAGTTAATCCTCTTTTAACTGAACCCCATGTATCTGCACACGAAGTAACTGCTAAAAAAATAATTATAACAAAAAATATTTTTATTTTATGCATTTTTGTAATCTTTTTTTTTAAATAATTCTATAAATATAAGTCCAACTAAACCAATTGTAATGAAAATATCAGAAACATTAAATATAAACCAATGAAAATTTCCAATGTGTAAATCAATAAAATCTGGTACTGCATAATAGTACATTCTATCAAATAAATTTCCTAAAGATCCTCCAACTACCATTGCGATTAAATGACTATAAGCTCCTTGAGTTTTCGTAATTAAATAAATAAGCATAACATTAATCAACAAAATTATTGTGGTTAAAATATGATAATAAATATTAGACTCTAATGATACTAAACCAAATCCTATTCCTGTATTCCATACTAAATAAAAGTTTAAATATGAATTAACATAAATATCAACTTCGATTCCATTTGTTTCTAAATTGATTAAATAAATTTTAACTATTCTGTCTAAAAAAAATATGGTTAGAATAATTATTATTTTTTTCATAATAACTAATTATTAGTTCCACATCTTTTACAAGATCCAGGAAAAATTTTCCAGCATCTAGGGCATTTTTTGCCATTTGCTTTTTTAACTAAAACATTAACGTTTTCTACTTCATCTAATTTAAAAAGACTGTAATCATTTTTGATAAATTTTTTTGCTAAAGCTTTTGAAGTTATAAAATTTTCTGGTAAATCAATATCTTTAAGTATTTCTAAATAATCGTCCTTTAAATAAATTTCTACATCTGCTTCTAAGCTCGACCCAATATCTTTACTCGATCTTTTTACTTCTATTGCCGCATTCACGACTTTTCTAATAACTTTAAATTTTTCCCACTTATTAAACAATTTTTCATTTTTCCAATTTTTAGGAATTTTTGGAAAAGCTTGTAAATGTATACTAGAATTTTGTCCCTGATTTATTATTTGAAAAATTTCTTCTGTTGTAAAAGAAAGTATCGGCGCAAACCATTTTAAAAAAATATCTAAAATTAATTCGAGCAAATTAATACATGCTTTTCTTTTTGTTGACGAAAAATCATCACAATAAAGAGTGTCTTTTCTAATATCAAAATAAAATGCTGACAACTCAAGAGAGCAAAAGTTTGCTAATTCTTTATAAAGTTTGTGAAAATTATATTCTTTAAAATAAATTTCAAATTTTTTATCTAACAAATATACTTGATGTAAAATAAATTGCTCTAGTTCAGGCCATTTTTTTATTTCTTCCGAATTTATATCAAAATTATTTTTTTTATCTTTTAAGTTACCCAGCAGAAATCTAAATGTATTTCTAATTTTTCTGTATGATTCCGCGTGCTGTTCTAAAATTGAATAATCTAATTTTAAGTCTTCAGCGTAATCAGAGGCCGCCACCCATGTTCGTAGAATATCTGCTCCATATTTTTTAAGCACATCTTCTGGTGCAATTATATTGCCTGTAGATTTTGACATTTTTAAACCTTTTCCATCCACTACAAAACCATGCGTAAGTATGCTTTTAAAAGGCGCTCTACCTCTTGTTCCGCAAGATTCTAATAAAGAGGAATGAAACCATCCCCTGTGTTGATCGGATCCTTCTAAGTACATTGAAGCTGGCCATATTAAATCTTTTCTTTTTTCTAGAACGTAACTGTGAGTGGCTCCACTATCAAACCAAACCTCTACTATATCGTTAGATTTTATATAGTCATCTTTTTTATATTTTTTTCCTAAAAATTTTTGTGGGTCATCAATAAACCAACAGTCTGCTCCTTCTTTTTCAAAAATTTTTGCAATATTTTCAATTACATCAGGATCCTTTAATGGTTCTTTAGTCTTTTTTGAAACAAAAAGAGGCAAAGGCACTCCCCAAATTCTTTGTCTAGATACGCACCAATCTGGTCTAGTTTCTATCATCGATCTAATTCTATCTCTGCCTCTTTCGGGATAAAAATCTGTATTGTCTATTGCTTTCAATGCTTTTTTTCTTAAATCTTTTTCTTCCATTGAAATAAACCATTGGGATGTAGCTCTATGAACTAAAGGTGCCTTAGATCTCCAAGAGTGAGGATAGCTATGAGTGAGTTTTCCGCTAGCTAACAACTTTTTACTACCCTTAAGTTTTTCTATTACAATTTGATCTGCTTTAAAAATATGTATGCCTTCAAATTTTTTTATATGTTTTGTGTATCTACCATCATCGTCTATTGTGTCTAAGGATTTTATTCCGTGTTTTAAACATAAATTAAAATCATCAGGACCATGACTTGGAGCGCAATGAACAATACCCGTTCCTTGTTCTAGCGTTACAAAATTTGCTTCCAACATTGGAATGTCATGCTCATATCCTAAATCTTTAAAAGGATGTGAACAAATTGTTCCTTTAAAATCTTGTCCTTGAACTTTTTCAACTAGTTTGTAATTTCCTATTTCACACTCCTTTGAAACTTGATCAAGAAGTTTTGTGGCTATTACAATTTTTTTACTATTAAAATTTTCTGATTTTGAATTTATCTCAATAATTGAATAGTCTAAATTTTTATTATACGCCAAGGCTTTGTTTGCTGGAATAGTCCAGGGTGTTGTTGTCCATATAATAATTTCTGCATCTTTTAATGATTTAATTTTTGAAGACTTAACTTTAAAGCCTACATATATTGTATTAGAAGTATGGTCTTTATATTCTACCTCCGCGTCAGCAAGTGCAGTTTTTTCTACAGTTGACCAAAGAACCGGTTTGTAACCTTGATATAAACTTCCGTCTAACAAAAATTTTCCTAACTCTCTTACGATCTGGGCCTCAGCATCAAAACTCATTGTGGAATAATAATTTTTCCAGTCACCTTCAACGCCCAACCTTCTAAATTCTTTAATATGTATTTCAATCCATTTTTCAGCAAATTGTCTGCACTCTAATCTAAAATCTTTTACTGGCACCTGGTCTTTATCTTTTTTATTTTTTTTATATTGTTCTTCGATTTTCCATTCGATAGGCAGTCCATGACAATCCCATCCTGGAACGTAAACAGAATCTTTTCCATTCATTTGGTGAAATCTTGTTATAATATCTTTAAGAATTTTATTAAGAGCTGTTCCCATATGTATATGGCCATTCGCGTATGGTGGGCCATCATGTAAAACAAATTTTTCTTTACCTTTACTAGAATCTCTAAGTTTTTTGTATAAATCCAACTTTTCCCAGATTTTTAAAATTTCAGGTTCTTTATTTGGCAAATTTGCCTTCATTGAAAATGAAGTTTTGGGTAAATTAATATTTTCCTTGCTCATATTGCTTTCTTCTTTTTTAAACTTTTTTTGCTGAAATTACATCTTTATTCATTTGGCTTACCAATTCAGCAGAATTTTTAAATTTTTTGTCTCTTCTAATAAATTTTAAGAAATATACTCTTAATTTCTTTTTATAAAGATTTTTTTTAATACCAAATAAATTTATTTCAAGAAAAATTTCTTTTCCACTGAAAGTTGGTCGAGATCCTAAATAAGCGACGCCTTTAGATATATTTTTATTATTTCCTATTAATACCTTGACTGCATAAATACCACTCATAGGTAGTACGTAATTTTTGATTCTTAAATTACAGGTGCGATAACCCAATTTTCTTCCTAATTTTTTTCCCTTGATAACTTGACCGCTAATAGACCAAGATCTTGATAACAGTTTGTTTGCTTCTTTAATATTTCCTTTTTGTAAACAATGACGAATTCTAGTAGATGATACTAATTTTTTTTCATATTTATACGGATAAATTTTAAGTAATTTATAATTATAATTTTTACCTAATTTTTTTAAAAGATTCACATTCCCTTTTCTTTTGTTTCCAAACTTAAAATTATTACTTACAAAAATATGTTTTGGATTGATTTTCTTAAAAATAATTTTTTTGATAAAGTTTTCTGCGCTAATTTTAGAAAAATTTCTATTAAATTTTATGTTTACAACAAAATGTACACCGCTCTTTCTTAAAAGTTGAAATTTTTCATACTCAGATGCTAATCTATAATTTTTAATCTTTTTATTAAAAAACATAACTGGCAACGGTGAAAAAGTTAATACACCAAATTTAGACCTATTTTTTTTTGCAAACATTTTTGAATATTTAAAAACTTTTTGATGTCCGCGGTGAACGCCATCAAAATTTCCAATTGCTATGCAAGCCCTTTTATACTTGTTTGGGATTTTAAGATTGTTAAAAATTTTCATATATTACCAACTCAATCCTTTTTGATAATAATTTGTTTTTGTTTTATAATTATTGAGCACCTTATCATATTTTTCTACTGGCAAATTTATAAATTCTCTTTTATGTATCCCTTCCGTAATAAACAGAGAATCAAATTTCATTTTATTTGCGCCTTTTATATCAGTTCTTATATTGTCTCCAATAGCAAGAACTCTTTCATTTTTTTTAATACAGAAATTATAAATTTCAGGATATGGTTTTCCGAAATAAACAACCTTACCTCCTAACTTTTCAAAAACTGCGGCAACTGATCCTGCGCAATATTCTACTTTAGATCCCCGATGTACTATTAAGTCAGGATTTGTACACAGCATTTTCAGGTTAATATATTTTTTTAATAAATTATTATAATAATTTAACGAAACTGACTCTTTTTCTAAAAGTCCTGTGCATAAAATAAAATCACACTTTTCTAAAGTCGAGATATTTTCTTTAAAATCTTTTATTAAATCCTTGTCCCTGTTTGGCCCAAGATGAAAAAATTTTTTTCCATAAACATTATCTTTAAGAGTTTTTAGTGCTGCTTCACCTGAGGTAAAAAGATTTTTAAGAAAAACTTTATCCATTTTTAAATTTATTAAGTATTTTTCAACACTTTTTGATGGTCTCGGTGCATTGGATATTAGTACATACCTTTTATTTAGCTTGTTTAAGTTTTCCAATACATTTATCGCTTCAGGATAAAGTTTAATACCATTATGAATTACGCCCCATAAATCTATAAAGAAAGCATCATATTTACTTTGAACTTGGCTCAATCCCTTAATTAGTTTACCTTTCATGATATTATAAGATGATTAGCTCAAGACAGATAAAAAATACAGTGTTTTGGTAAATTTGCGTTATAAACATTAAGTTTTTAAGGGTATTGAAATATTTATATCCAATATTATATATCTGCATATAAAAAATTAGGAGAAAACATAATATGAAATTTAGACCATTACACGATAGAGTATTAATTGAAGTTTTAGATAGTGAAGAAAAAACTGCAGGCGGGATAATCATTCCAGATACTGCTAAAGAAAAACCTCAAGAAGGAAAAGTAGTAGCTGTAGGTTCCGGAACTAGAACAGAAGATGGTAAAATAATTCCAATGGATGTTAAGATAGGAGATATAGTTATTTTTGGAAAATGGTCAGGCACTGAAGTAAAAATTGATGGCAAAGAATATAGCATAATGAAAGAATCAGATATTATGGGAATTTCGAAAGGAAAAAAATAAAATGGCAAAAATAGTAAAATTTGATACAGAAGCAAGAAACAAAATGTTAAAGGGTGTTGATACCCTTGCTAACGCAGTAAAAGTAACTTTAGGACCTAAAGGAAGAAACGTAGTTTTAGATAAATCTTATGGAGCTCCAAGAACTACCAAGGATGGTGTAACCGTAGCTAAAGAAATTGATCTGCAGGATAAATTTGAAAATATGGGAGCACAAATGGTAAAAGAAGTTGCTAGCAAAACTAATGACGAAGCTGGTGACGGAACAACAACTGCTACTATATTAGCTCAAGCAATAGTGAGAGAAGGTGTAAAATATGTAACAGCCGGCATGAATCCCATGGACGTTAAAAGGGGACTTGATAATGCGGTTGCGCATGTTATAGAAAAATTAAAATCATCTTCAAAAAAAGTAAAAACAAATGATGAGGTAGCGCAAGTTGGAACAATTTCGGCTAATGGTGAAAAAGAAATTGGGGACATGATTTCTAAAGCAATGCAAAAAGTTGGAAACGAAGGTGTTATTACTGTTGAAGAAGCTAAAGGACTAGCAACTGAATTAGATGTAGTAGAAGGAATGCAGTTTGACAGAGGATATCTTTCTCCTTACTTCATCACTAACGCAGATAAAATGACAACAGAATTAGAAAACCCACTAATACTACTTCATGAAAAAAAATTAGCTAACTTACAAGCAATGGTTCCTTTGCTAGAATCAGTTGTTCAATCAGGAAGACCACTTATGATAATTTCAGAAGATGTTGAGGGTGAAGCTTTAGCCACTTTAGTTGTAAACAAACTCAGAGGTGGTTTAAAAGTAGTAGCTGTTAAGGCGCCAGGTTTTGGAGATAGAAGAAAATCTATGCTAGAAGATATAGCAATACTAACTGGTGGCCAAGTAATTTCTGAAGATTTAGGAATTAAATTAGAAAACGTAAAAATCAATGATCTTGGTTCTTGTAAAAAAGTAAAAGTAGATAAAGACAATAGCACAATAGTTGCCGGAGCAGGAAAAAAGTCTGACATTGAAGCGCGATGCAATCAAATTAGACAACAAATAGAAGAAACTACTTCTGATTATGATAAAGAAAAACTACAAGAAAGACTTGCTAAATTGGCAGGTGGAGTTGCGGTAATAAAAGTTGGTGGCGCCACTGAAGTAGAAGTTAAAGAGAGAAAAGATAGAGTTGAAGATGCCTTAAATGCAACAAGGGCAGCTGTAGAGGAAGGAGTAGTAGCTGGTGGTGGATGTGCGTTATTATATGCGGCTCAAGATTTAGACAAAGTAAAATCTAAAGGAGCAGATCAAAAAGCTGGTGTAGATATTGTTAAAAAAGCACTAGAAGCACCTATTAGACAAATTACCGCTAACGCTGGTGTTGATGGTTCCGTAATAGTTGGAAAACTTTTAGAGGGAAAGAAATCAACACAAGGTTATGATGCTCAAAATGAAGATTATTGTGACATGTTTGCAAAGGGAATAATTGATCCTACCAAAGTTGTTAGAACAGCTTTACAAGATGCGGCTTCAATTGCAGGCCTATTAATTACTACAGAAGCAATGGTAGCTGACAAACCTGAAGAAAAAGAATCTGGTCCTGCTATGCCTCCAGGAGGAATGGGCGGCATGGGCGGCATGGGCGGCATGGGCATGTAATTAGACTATGGCTTGCAATAATTCTAAATGTAATTGTACTAACTGCGTAAATGACAAGTGCACTTGCGAAGGCAATAAAGAGTGCGTTTGTATGCCAGAATTAATGGATTGTTGTTGCAATAAATAAATTATTTTAAAATATAAAATAAAATTAAATAAACGAATTAAGAAGACCGCTACGTTCGGCCTTTTTTTTACTTTTTTTTGAAATTAACAAACAGGCCTGCGATTCTAAAATTATTCCATCTTTCAAAACTCTTAGGTCATTTGCTTTTAATGTTTCGCCAGTAGATGTGATGTCTGTAATTATTTCTGATGAGCCGGTAAATGGATAAGTTTCGGTCGCTCCTAGACTATTGACTAATTTAAATTGAGTGACCCCTTTGGAAAATAAAAAATCTCTAGTAAGATTTGGATATTTTGTAGCCACTCTTAAACGTTGCTTTTTGTTATCTTTAAATTCAAAAGCCACTTCCTCTAAATCTGCAATAGTTTGAACGTCAATCCATTGATTTGGTATAGCGACAACAAGTTTAGCATTACCAAAGTTGTATTTTTTATAGACTGCTATTTTTTTTTGAATGTTTGTTGAGGTTTCTTTTAATAGATCATAACCAGAAAAACCGATGTCTAAAGAATTATCACTTAATCTTTCTATTATTTCTCTGGCATGCAAATATATTATTTCTACATTTTTTTTACTTTTAATTTTTGCAAAATAATCTCTTTCTCCCCTTTCTGAAATTAAATTATAATTATTATTTTTAAATACTTTTAAAACATTTTTTCTTAGTCTGCCTTTGCTAGGTACTCCAATTTTAATTATCATAAAAATTTAAGTTAATAGCTGCTCCTACAGCTGGAATTTTTCTTTTAGATCCTAAATTTGATAAAAGATTATCGTATCTACCTCCTTGAATGAGATTAATATTAAATTCATTTTTAATATTAAACACCATCCCTGTATAATATTCCAATTCTCTTCCAAAGTTTGTTGAGAATATCATTTTATTATTATTAGATTTATTTTTTAAAGGAAAAAATTCATCCTTAATATCTATTTTAATTTTATGTTTTAAAAAAAAACTATTTAATTTATTCTTTGCTAAGTTTATTGGGCATGAAATTTTTAAATATTCTCTGATTATTAATGCAGTTTTTTTTCCTTCAATAAATTTTCTTGGGTCTTTTATTTTACTGTTAAACCTATTTAAAATTTCAAAAATTTTTCTTCCTCCAATTATTTGATTTTGATTTTCAAATTTCATTTTTTTATATCGTTTTTTATCAACCTCAACTCCAATAGGATCTATATCGGAATTAGTCTCTAATCTTTTCAACAAAGACTCAAAATATTTTTCACGCCAAAAATGTCTTGAAAGTCTAAGCTTCCATCTTTTGGGTATTTTTAATTTATCCAACAACAGGTTAAAGAGCTTAATGTTACCAACTTCTATTTTTAACTTAGTTTTTTTTACTTTTTTAATTATTTTTATTGATGTTTGTATAATCTCATTATCATCTTGTTTTATATTTTTCGAACCAATGATTTCATATCCAATCTGGTTTCTAATAATTTTACCTTCACGATCCTTTACTTTTCTAAAAGCCTGTCCGCTGTAAAAAATTTTTTCTTTAGTTTTTGATTTATTTTTTAAATATCTAAGACAAGAAACAATTGTAAGATCTGGTCTTAAGCACATCTCATTTCCACTTGGATCTTGAAATGAAAACATATACTGCCTAAAGTTTTCTCCTGATCTTTGTATAATTTGATCAGCATCAATAACTGCGTCCAATTCAATATATTTATATCCTCTGGACTTTACGGCCTTAAGAATATTTTCAGAATATTTTTTTGATTTCATCGCTTAAACTTTCAATGGTAACGGATGTTTCTTTGCCTGTTTTAAGATTTTTTAAAGTTACTTGTCCTGCTTTTATTTCATCATCTCCGTATAAAATAACAGCTGGAGATCCGATCTTATTTGCGTACTCCATTTGTTTTTTTAACTTACCTTCCCCTGGATAAATCTCAGAACTTATATTTGACATTCTAAGTTTATTTAATATCGCAACATATTCTTTGTTTTGGTTTTTATTAAAAACACATATTACTACTGGTCGAATAGTCTTTATTTTAAAATCTTTTTTTTGCATTAAAGCAAACACTAGCCTATCAAGACCAATTGATATTCCAGTTGCAGGACAATCAAAATTTCCAAAATTGCTCACAAGGTTGTCGTATCTTCCTCCTCCTCCTATTGAGCCAAATTGAATAGTTTGTCCTTTTAAATTCTTTACTTCAAAATTTAAATTAACCTCAAAAATAGGCCCTGTATAATATTCTAGGCCTCTTATCACAGATGGATCAAATTTATAATTTTCAAAATTATAATCTTTAAATAATTTAATAATATCTAAAACATCTTCACTGTCAGATATTTTGTTTTTTAAAGCATTTTCAATTATATTTATTTGATCACTATTAAGATTTGCACCTTTTGTGTAATCTCCAGATTTATCTTTTCTGCCTTCTCCAAGAAGTTTCTTTGCTTCTCCCCATCCAAGTCTATCGATCTTGTCAAGAGCACGTAAAGCAGTTGATATTTGCTCTTTTGATTTAATTTTTAATTGTTCAAAGAGTTTATCAGTGAATTTTCTAGAAGAAATCTTTACAGTATAATCTTTTTTGTCCAGTCCACACTTTTCTAATATCTCGGATATTAATACGCAAAGTTCAGCGTCAGCTTGTAAACTTTTTGTTCCTACATAATCTGCATCAAATTGTAAAAACTCTCTGAATCTTCCAGGTCCTGGTTTTTCGTTTCTCCATACTGTTCCTAACTGGTAGCGTTTAAAAGGTTTAGGAATTTCAAGATAATTTTTTGCAACATACCTTGCTAGTGGAGCCGTTAAATCATATCGAAGTGATAACCATTTTTTTTCATCTTTAAAAGAAAACACTCCTGCGTCCGGTCTTTCTTTGTCAGGTAAAAATTTTCCAATACTATCCGTGTACTCAAAGCTTGGCGTTTCGAGATACTGAAAACCGTACTTAATCATAACCTCCTTAATATTTGAGATTACAAAATCACGGACTAATAATTCTTTTTCTTGCCTGTCTACAAAACCTAAAGGTAATTCCTTAGAAGGTTTAAGATTTTTTTCTTTACTCATTATTTTGGTACAGCAGGGTGGATTCGAACCACCGACCCCTAGTTCCACAAACTAGTGCTCTAACCAACTGAGCTACTGCTGCATAACTCCTTTTTATATTA
>Ga0310344_10000077_pt1 | contig 82025 bp, 69 predicted proteins | sample HC15DNA20200_MG_FD_203801 | JGI IMG/M metagenome (GOLD analysis project Ga0310344, IMG submission 203801) | Marine microbial communities from station ALOHA, North Pacific Subtropical Gyre - HC15-DNA-20-200_MG | ecosystem: Environmental > Aquatic > Marine > Oceanic | place: Pacific Ocean: North... | reverse complement strand
CAGGCACCTCGCAAAGAGGGCCTCCGGTGTGTCGGGACCGGCTACGGGCTACGCCCTCCGCCGATCCCGACACACCGTATTCTCATCTTGATTGTCGCGCTTTCTCACCCTGATCGTCGCGCGACAGGCGGGGGACGCAGATGATAGGGAAAATCGGCCAGCTGCGATCCTGGAGATGTTCAGCGGTAACAATCTCGATCTCGCCGGTCTAGAGCGCATGGCGATCGAAGCTGCTCTTTCTGCGACAAACGACAATGTGGCCCGGGCGGCCAAGCTGCTCGGCGTCACGCGGGCGCAGATCGATTACCGGCTCAAGAAATGGCAAGTGGAATGATTTGATAGTGCCCGCAACTCACGCGGCGGGCTTTCATGGCATCGTAATTTTCCGACTTTCACAGAACGGCCTGCTGGATTTTGGAGATCCCCGCCGTCCCTGCCAACTTTAGCGCGGCTGGAGAACGCGGAGTTCGTTCCGTGTGGACAGCCCCTTGCCCCTCTCACCACGCTTGGCACGAATCCTGCTGAGCGGCAGGCAACGACAGGGAGGGGAGAATAATGGCTGCACCGGAGATCGGACACATCGCGCAAGCTCGCAGTCAGACGCTCTTCGACGTGCTTTTGCGTTCAGCGAGCCGATACCCGCACAAGCTCGCGGTGGCGGACGGCGATGAACGCTGGAGTTATCAGAAACTGGTGGCACGTGCGGAAGATCTGGCAGCCGGCCTGGCCGATATCGGCATCGGGAAAGGCGAAAGAGTAGCCGTTCTTTCACGCAACAGCCTGCAGTTTGTGGCGCTTCGCTTTGCTGTAGCGCGGGCTGGTGCGATCTTCGTGCCGATCAACTTCATGCTCAATGTCGATGACGTTGCCTATATCCTTGAGCATAGCGGGGCTGCAGCCCTGTTTGTCGACGAGTCCTGTGCAACGGTTGGCTTGAACGCAGCGGGTAAAGTAGGCGTCCGGCACAAGTTCGCGCTGGCCAGCCTGTCAGCCGATACCGATGCAGCCAATGTGCAGACCCTGGGGCAATTGCTGGGTACGGGCGGCACACCTCCAAGTCTTCACGAACTGGATGGCGCCGCAACCGCCCAGATCATCTACACCAGCGGCACCGAAGCCCGTCCGAAGGGCGCCATGCTCACCCACGAGGCGATTATCTGGCAATATCAGAGCTGCATCGCCGATTGCGGATGGGACGCACATGCGCGCGTGCTGCACGCCCTGCCGCTGTTCCACTGCGCGCAGCTGGACACTTTTCTGGGGCCATCGCTGGCTGTCGGCGGTTCCAACTGGATTATTTCGGCACCCGATCCGACGCATATTCTCTCGATGGTCTCGCAGCAGGGCATCAACTCCTTCTTTGCTCCGCCCACGGTGTGGATCGCCCTGCTCCGATCGCCGCAGTTCGACAGGCATGATCTGGATTCCCTAAGCCATGGCTATTACGGGGCATCGATCATGCCTGTCGAAATTCTGCGTGAACTACGCGAGCGCCTGCCTGCCATGCGACTTTGGAACTGCTACGGCCAGACCGAGATCGCACCGATCGCAATCGTGCTCCAGCCCGAGGACCAAGAGCGCAAAGCCGGCGCGGCGGGCCGGCCGGTGCTCAACGTGCTGACGCGCGTGGTGGACGATGCCATGGATGACGTGCCACCCGGCGACGTGGGGGAAATAGTCCATCGATCCCCGCAATTGATGAAGGGCTATTGGAACGATCCGGAAAAAACGGCCGAGGCCTTCGAAGGCGGATGGTTCCACAGTGGCGACCTCGGCGTCATCGACGACGAAGGCTACATCACGATCGTCGATCGCAAGAAGGACATGATCAAGTCAGGTGGAGAAAACGTGGCCTCGCGCGAGGTCGAGGAGGTGCTCTATCGCCACCCTGCGATCGCCGAAGTTGCCGTCATCGGTCTGCCGGACTCGAAATGGATCGAGGCAGTGACTGCGGTCGTCGTCTTGCGGGACGGGATGTCGGCGAGTGCAGCCGACATTTACCACCACTGCCACGCGAACCTTTCAGCCTTCAAGGTGCCCAAGCGGATTGTTTTCAGCGACGCACTCCCACGCAACGCGAGTGGCAAAATCCTGAAGCGCGATCTGCGGATGCACCTTCTCGAATGACCGCACGTCTGACAGCGATGACCGCTTCGAACGGTTCTTGTCGGGGCGTTGGGATCAGGTGTGGGGCGACCAGCGGCAGGAACTTGTGTTCATCGAGATCGGCTATGGACGAAGCGAACATCCATCCCCAGTGCGGTCGCGATCGACAAGACAGAAGACGGCATGGCGTCAGTTCTCGATCCGTTTAGGGAACGCGGGTGAGCCGTTTCTTCACGGGCTAAAAGCGTTTAGGGTCGGTGAACGAACGACGGGTTCCGACGTCGCGCCCGAAGCCCCTGAACGTCTAGAATGAAGGCGGAAGCAGCCCTCCTGACGAAACCGCGAATGCTATCAGAAGGCGACGCGCCGATAGCTTTTGGTTGAGTGAGTTCTATTTTCGAACTAACTAAGTATGCGAATCCGCGAAAAGTGCGGACACTAGCGGGAGGATTGCCAGCCATGCGAAGCCTTGAATTCCACTTCGATTTCCGTAGCCCCTACTCCTATCTCGCGCTCACGCGGCTGCCGCTCCTGAATGCCGAAATCGATTACCGGCCGTTCGACGTCCTCGACGTGATGGGCAAGGTCGGTAACGTGCCGACCAGCATCACCTGCCAGGCAAAACGCCGGTATCTCCAGCAGGACCTGCGACGTTGGGCGATGCATTACCAGGTGCAGCTTGCCCCCAATCCGGGCATGGCAAAAATGGATGCCCGCGCCATGCTGCACGCCATGCTTGCCGCGCGGCGAATGGGACTGGCGGCAACCGTTGCCAGCGCGCTGTTCAAGGCGGTCTGGGCGTCGCAACTCCCGATCGCGAGCGAAGGCGATATTGCGTCCATTCTGGAAGGCGCCGGCATCGACGTGGCTGCGCTCGGCGATCTGGGCAGCGCCGAAGCCGCAGCCGAGCTGGCCGCCGTCAACGCCGAAGCCGCCGAACGGGGCATCTTCGGGGCGCCAACCTTTTTCGTCGGCGAACAGCAGTTCTTCGGCAACGACCGTCTCGAATTTGTCGCAGCCGCGTTGGAGGCCCAGTCATGAAGCCACTTGCCATCATCACCGGCGTAGGGCCGGGCACCGGGGCCGCGCTGGTGCGGCGCTATGCGCAAGGCGGCTACCGCGTCGCCATGCTGGCGCGCGACGTCGGACGTCTCGACGAGCTGGCGCGCGAGGTGCCGGACAGTTTCGCCCTTCCCTGCGACGTTGGCGATCCCGACGCGCTCCATGCCGCGCTCGACCAGGCGGCCGCCGCCGGCGGCCCGGTCAAGGCGATCGTGCACAACGCGGTCGGCGGCGCGTTCGGGAATTTCCTGGATGTCGATCCGTCGGTGCTCGAAGCGAATTTCAAGATCAATGTCATGGCGCTCTACCATATCGCGCGGTGGGCCGTGCCGCACATGGAAGCCGAAGGCGGATCGATTATTGTCACCGGCAACACGTCCGCCGAGCGCGGCAAGGCCCTGTTCGCAGGTTTCGCTCCGACCAAGGCGGCGCAGCGCATTCTTGCGGAGTCGATCGCGCGCCAGCTCGGCCCCAAGGGCATCCATGTCGCCTATCTTGTGATAGACGCGGTGATCGACGTGCCGTGGACGCGGCAGCGCTTCCCCGACAAGCCGGACGACTTCTTCATCCAGCCGGCCGACATCGCGGCGGAAGCCTTCCATGTCGCGCACCAGCCCAAAAGCGCGTGGTCGTTCCGCACGGAAATCAGGCCGGCGGGCGAAGTCTGGTAGCGCGGGCAGGCTTCCCCCACAGTGGCACAAGCGAAAGGAACGGCGTGACCATCGAACCCAAACAGGCCTCGGTCGCCATCGTCGGGGCCGGCGACTATATCGGCGGCGCCATTGCGAAGCGTTTCGCACGGGCAGGCTATCTCGTGCAGGCCGGGCGCCGCAACGGCGATAAACTCCAGCCTCTCGTCGACGAGATAGAGGCCGAGGGCGGCCGCATCGCGGCGCGCGGACTGGACGCCCGCATTCCCGAGGACGTCACGGCCTTTCTGGCCGAGGCCGAAGCCGCGGCACCGCTCGAACTCGTGGTCTTCAACATCGGCGCGAACGTCAATTTCCCTATACTCGAAACCACCGACCGAGTGTTTCGCAAGGTCTGGGAAATGGCCTGCTTCTCCGGGTTCGTCACGGGGCGCGAGGCCGCGCGGATCATGCTGCCCCGGCAGCGCGGCAAGATCTTCTTCACCGGCGCCACCGCCGGCCTGCGCGGCGGCAAGGGCTTTGCCGCCTTCGCCTCCGCAAAGTTCGGCTTGCGCGCGGTGGCGCAGTCCATGGCGCGCGAACTGTGGCCCCAGAAGATTCACGTCGCCCACCTGATCATCGACGCCGGCGTCGATACCGCCTTCGTGCGAGACCTCATCGCCAAGCGCGAAGGCCCCGACGCGCTCGAGACGCTCGATCCGGACCGGCTGATGCCGCCCGGCGCGATCGCCGACGCCTATTGGGATCTTTTCAACCAGCCACGGACCGCCTGGACCTTCGAGCAGGAAATCCGTCCCTATGGAGAAACCTGGTGATGACGCACAAAGCCATCGCGTTCCTGTTCGATTTCGGATCTCCCAACGCCTACCTCGTCCACCGCGTCATCCCGCAGATCGAGAGCAGGCAGCCGGTCGTCTTCGATTACGTGCCCGTTCTTCTGGGGGGCATCTTCAAGGCAACCAACAACCAGTCTCCAGCGACCGCCTTCGCGCATATCCCGGCCAAATTGGCCTACGATCGTCTGGAGATCGATCGCTTCTGCGCCCGTCATGGCATCGCAGACTATCGCATGAACCCGCATTTTCCGGTGAACACCCTCACCCTGATGCGGGGAGCGATCGCGGCACAGCATCTCGGCCTGTTCGCGCCTTATGTCGAGGCGGTGTTTTGCGCGATGTGGCGCGATGGGCTGAAGATGGACGATCCGGAGGTGTTCGCCCGCGCGCTCGAAGCGGCAGGCCTCCCGGCCGGCGAAATCGCGGCCTTGAGCCAGGCCCCCGAGGTCAAGGGCGGCCTCATCGCCAATACCGACCGCGCGGTCGCTCGCGGCGCCTTTGGCGCACCGACCTTTTTTGTTGATGACGCCATCTATTTTGGCAAGGACCGGCTCGACGAGGCGGTCAGGGCCGCCCTTGCCTAGCGTCAGCAAATCAAAATTACCCGGACGGAGCGAGAAATGCGGTGGAACGAACTGGATGAGGAGGCCTGCTCGCTAGCCCGGACCATGTCGGTGATCGGGGATCGCTGGACGTTGCTGATCCTGCGCGAATGCTTCCTCAGGGTGCGGCGGTTCGACGATTTCCAGGCACGGCTGGGGATCAGCCGCGGCATCCTTGCCGAACGGCTCAAGAAGCTAACCGACAGCTCGATCCTGACCAAAGTCGCCTATCAGCAGGACCCGCCGCGCCACGAATACCGCCTCACGCCCAAGGGGCTGGACCTCTATCCGATCCTGATGTCGCTGGTGCATTGGGGGGACGAACATCTTTCGGACGAGGCCGGCCGCCCGCTGGTGCATGTCCATGCCCTGTGCGGTTCGGAATGCGACCCCGTTCTGGCCTGTTCCGAATGCGGCGAACCGCTCGATCCGCGGCAGGTCCGTGTCTATCCCGGCCCCGGCGCACCGCGCCCGCACAATATTCCGTTTATCGCCGCGAGCGTTTCCGCGCCGCCAGAGGGTACGCGCAAGCGCGCCTGACGCGGCACTCGGCCTGAATCAGCCCCAAGGCTGCCGCCGGCGCCGGCGCTCGGCTGCATCCATGTCTATCGCTTCGGTCAAGCGGCCAAACGCCAGAAAGTGCTGCCACAGCACCGCAAAACGCTGCCGGTCCATTTGCCACCGCGTCATGCCAAGCTGCCCGGCGGCGGAGAATCAAGAAACAGGCCGGCGTGTTCCACGAAGAGCGAGGGATACTGGAAGTGCGAGGCATGCCCCGCGTCGGGATAGAGGATGAGCTGGGCGCCGGGAGTGTGCTGTTGCAGGTAGAAGCTGTTGATCGTGGGGATCATCACGTCTTCGGACCCGTTCACGACAAGCGTGGGCACCGCGATCGCCTTCAGGTCGGCAAACCGTTCGCCCTTCGGTAATGCCCAGTCGCGCGCTGCCGCAACTTGCGCCGCGATGGATTCCGGCCTTATCGGCGCGTCGAGGTCGGTAGTGCGCTGGTGGCGGCGATCCCAGAATACCTTGCCCGCAGCGACCGCCGCCTCCGACCGTCCAAAAAACAGAAACAGGAAATCGTCGAGGTTGCCGTTGCCGCGCGCATGTTTTGCGACGTCGGCCTGGTAGGGCGTCGGGTCGCCGCCGCGCGGTCCCGTGCCGACGAGAATGAGCCGGCGCAGGCGATCGCTGTGTTGCTTGGCATAGGCCTGGGCGACCATCCCGCCCATCGAGAAGCCGAGAAGATCGAAACGCTGGAGACCGAGCGCGTCGGCAAAGGCCGCCACGTGGCCGGCCATGGCTTCGATGGTCGGCGGGACGGCGCCGCCGGAAAGGCCCACACCGGCGTTGTCGAACAGGATTACCGGGCGGCCGCGCCCCAATCCGTCGGTCACCGCCGGATCCCAATGGTCGAGCCCGCCGGTAAAATGCTGCAGAAAGACCAGCGGCACACCTTGCGCGGCACCAAAGCGGCGATAGGCATAGCGCACGCCGTTGGCTTCGACGAAACGTGTCGGCGCATCCCCGTGGCGCATGCCCGCGGATCGCGCGAGGGCGGCAGATGGTAACACGGCGCCGGCGGCCGCGATCGCAGCACCACCCAGGCCTAGCACCGCTCGGCGCCCGACGGTTCCAGCCACTTTCCGACCCGTTTCATTCAGCGCTTCCATCGACCGCTCCATTTAACATTACAATTGACATGTAATCCGGCAACCTTATCATGACAAGTGTAATTTAATGGCGCCTGACAGGAGAGACCCATGCCGCTCTGGACAATCTATCATCCCGCCGATGCCTATTCGGACAGCGACAAGGCCGAGCTTGCGGAGAAGATCACCGACATCTACGGCACCGTCATGCCGCGCTTTTACGTGGGGATCGTGTTCCAGCCGATCGACGCCCGCAATTTCTACGTGGCGGGCAAGCCCGCCGACCGGTTCGTGCGGATCGTCATGGAACACATCGCGCGCTCTTTCCCCAGCATCGAGATCAGCCGCCGCTTCATCGATCGCGTCAACACGCTGCTCAAACCATATGTCGAGGACCGGGGCTTCGACTGGGAGTTCCACATCGACGAAACGCCGTTCGACTACTGGTCCATCAACGGCTATTTTCCGCCGCGCGCCGATACCGAAGACGAAAAAAGGTGGCGCGCCGAAAACCGCCCCTCGCCGCGCACGCACGACTGACAAAGCACGCCCATGTCCGACACGAAGACCGCCATCATCACCGGAGCCTCATCGGGCATCGGCGCCGTTTACGCCCAGCGGCTTGCCGCGCAGGGCTATGACCTGCTGCTGGTTGCACGCCGCGCCGATCGCCTCGCCGACCTTGGCGCAAGGCTGGAAGCCGAATTCGGCATCAGCGTCCAACGCTGGATAGGGGATCTCGCCGATCCGGCCGATCTCGCCCGGCTCGAACGCCGCCTCGAAGAGGAGCCCGTGGCCATGCTGGTGAACAACGCCGGCGCGGGCGGCCTTGGCCCCACGGCCACCACCGGAGCCGACGCGCAGGAAGCGCTGATCCGCCTCAACGTCATCGCGCTCACCCGCCTGTCCGTCGCCGCTCTTGCGGGGTTCCGCAAGGCGGGCACCGGCACGCTCGTGAACATCGCCTCGGTCATCGCCTTCGGCCCTTCCGCAGGAGGGGCGTCCTACAGCGGCACGAAAGCTTTCGTGCTGAACTTCACGCGGTCCCTGCAAATGGAGTACGCCGATAGCGACATCCGCATCCAGGCCGTCCTGCCGGGGCCGATCCGGACCGAGTTCTTCACGTCGCAGGGGCTCAGCGATTCCGTCTTCCCCGACACCGCCTACCTTTCCGCCGAAGAGCTTGTCGATGCCGCGCTCAGCGGGCTGGAACAGGGCGAGAAAGTGACCATCCCGACCCTTGGCTCGCCCGCGATCTGGGACGCGATCGAAGCCTCGCGCCAGGCGTTCTTCAAGGACGTGCTCAGCGGGCAGGTCGCCGAACGCTACAAGGGCGGCTAGAATTTCAGGAAGGTGGCGTAAACATGGCAAAATACAGCGAGGACCATAAGCGCGCCACGCGCGAGGCGATCCTCAAACACGCCGCCGAGCGATTCCGCCGCGAAGGAATCGCGGCGGTGGGTGTACGCCCGCTGATGGCCGACGCCGGCCTCACCCATGGCGGTTTCTACTCCCATTTCGGATCGCGGGCGGATCTGGTTGCCGAAACACTGGAATATGCCAGCGCGTCGACGCACGCCTACTTCGAGAAAGCGGTTGCCGATTGCCCGGATGACAAGAAGCTCGAGACGATCGTGCGGAGGTATCTGCGCCCGATCCATCGTGACCATATGGGACTGGGCTGCTCCATTTCCGCGCTTGGCCCCGAAATCGCCCGGGAAAGCGAGGCAACGCGCCTCCGCCTTACCCCCCGGAACCTCGGGTTGGTGCGCCTGATTACGGAGAACCTGCCCGCAGGTGGCGATGCCGACGAGCGTAGCGAGCGGGCCAGCGTTGTTTTCGGGGCCATGCTCGGCACCTTGCAGCTCATGCGCATCGAGACCGACCCGGAGATTGCCGCCCGGCTGGCCAAGGCGGGCTGTGAGGCCGCCCTGCGCATCGCTTCGGCGCCCTGGCGTTCCCCGGCTGCCTGACGCGCCTGCTGCGCCATCGTTCGGGCACTGCCTTGGCCCGATCAAGGACGGGGAGCGGTATCCTCGATTGTGGACCGGCGTGCAAAGGGGGTCTGACTCAAATTCCGTGCAGATTTGATATTTCCACGCTGTGTGCGGCCACCTCCACTGGGGGTTAGCAAGGAGCGCGCGTCGATGGCCCTTGAAAGCATGGGACGGCATACGAGATGAACGGAGGCCGGATAACAGGGAGCGTCTTGGGTGCCGCGAACGGCCGCTATCGGGGCGGTATCCATCGGCGCGAACCGTCCGTGCTTCGCGGTAGCCTGCGGGCAGGAACATGGACCGCCGACCACTCCGACAGATGACCGGCGTGCCGGTTCAGAAGGCGAGGCGCAGGCCGGCGATGCCCTTCAGGCTGTAGCTCTTGCCGAAGTCGCGGAGCGCGGTGTTGGCCGAGAACTGGCTGTAGAGCGTGACGCGGCCCAGCTGCGCGCTGCCGCCCAACCCCAGTTCACCCCAGAACCGCTCGTTGCTGCGCACGATCGGCGTGCCCGAGACCTGGGTCTCGGTGCCATCCAGCCACTCGTAGCTCAGGTTTACCACGCCGTAGAGTTGGCTGGTGGCGTCCTGGCGATCGAGCGAGATGCCCCACCGTGTCTTCAGGCTGTTGCCGATGCGCGAGGAGACCTCGGCACCGTTCGGATCGGTGAAGCGATCGAACCCGACAGTCGAATAGACCATCTGGATCTGTGGCGTCACCGACAGCTTACCCGAGAGCGGCGAGCGCTTGCCGACTTCGATGCCATAGGCCTGTCCGGTGCCATGATTGCCGTCGGCCAGCCTGCCCAGCACGCCCGACTTCAGATCGCTGTCGAACCAGGTGAATTGCGCGCGTCCATCGGCATAGAACCCCTGCGGACCGAACCAGCTGATCGTCGCACCCGCGCCGTAGCCGCGCGTCTTGATGCTGCCATTGCCGAAGGGCGAGGCGATGTTCGCCCGCGCCTCGCCATAGCTGCCCAGCACCCCGACCACCAGGGTTGAGCCGTCGCCGCGCGTGCCGAGTACCTGGTCCACGCCGAGTTCGACCTTCCAGCTATCGACATTCACCCGGGAGAGGCTGGTCGACTGCACGGCGTTGGGCCGCGAGCGGGCGCTCTCCATGCGGCCCCATATGCCCGAGATGCCATCGCTGCCCGCACTCCAGCGACGATTGCCGACGCGCTCCTGCATCGTGCCGATCGCGTTGAGCGTCGCCAGCGTCTGGCCATAGGCCTCATAAACCGGCACGCCGGGCTGGTAGAGCGGCGTTTCCGGCGGAGCCCCCGGGCTCAGCAGCGCGGAGCGGAGATACCAGTCGCCATCGGTGGGGGTGGCGACGCCGTTCTTGTAAAGCCGGTAGCCATAGGCGCCAGCAATCACCGCCGGAGCGCCTTCGAAGACATAATCGCCCTCCAGGGTGAAAACACCGTTCGAGGCACCCGTCACATCGATGATCTTGATGCCCTGAACCGTGGGCGCGCCCATGCCGCCCAGGTTGATCACCTTGACGAGCGTCGTGCCCGCTGTCGAACCGCCCACCACAAGCCGGTCGGCCCGCGCACCGTCGCCGCCAAGCGCGGCTTCGATCTCCAGCGTGCCGTTCACGCCGGTATAATTGCCGGTAAGGGTAAGCGTCCCCACGCCGGAGATGCCGGGTGCGATCGTACCGGAATTGACGACCGTGCCCAGCGTGCCGGTGCCCTCGATGCGGCCGGCCGCGTCGACATGGGTGGTACCGCCCAGGGCGCCGACTACGGCCAAGGTGCCCGCCGTGACCCGGGTGGCCCCGGCATAGCCCGCGTTGCCATTGTTCAGCACCAGCGTACCGGTGCCGGCCTTGGTGAGATCACCCGCGCCAGAGAGAGGGCCGGCCAGCGTGAAGATCGTGCCGCCGGCGGTCGAGAGCGTGCCCACCCCTTGCAGGACGAGGCTGCGGCTGCTCAAAAACGTCGCGCTGGTGGAGAGCGTGCCGCCATCGAGCGTCACGCTGCCGGGAGCGGCGCCCAGGTTGGCGTCGCTGGCGATCTGCACGGTGCCGCCGGTGACGAGCGTGCCGCCGGCATAGGTGTTGGCGCCGCCGAGCACGAGCGTGCCGGCATCGGTCTTCACCAGCTGGCCCGGGCCGGTTAGCGGGGCGTTGATCGTGGCGACATAGCCCGCCCCCGCCGTGCTGCCGTCACCGACCCGGATCACCGACTGGGCGCCAGCCAGGGCAATGGCGCCGCCGGTGATCGTATAGCCGCCCGTCGTGAACTGCATTCCCGAAGCGGCGACCTGACCCAGGCTGTCGTCGACGGTGACCGTGCCGGCCGTTCCGCCGAACACCGCGAAGGCGCCATCGCTGTAGGAGCCGTTGACCGTGCCCGAGGCGTTGGCCCAATTGTCGTTGCCGGTGCCGCTCTGCCAGACGCCGTTGCCGCCATCGATCGTGCCGTTGCTCTTGGGGCCGGCGGCGCCGTCCCAGAAGTTGAGCGCGAGGCCGGCGGAGTTGACTAGGTTCACCTGGCCGGCGATCGACGTCTGCACCGTGACATGGCTGCCGGCGGGCAGAGCACCGAGCGCCAACCCGTTGTCGACGAGGGTGCCGCCATAGTTGAACACCCGGTAGACGCCGACGTCGAAGAGGCCGCCGGCGGTCTGGCTGACATTGATCGTGCCATCGAGGACGAGGTTGCCGCCGACATTGACCACGTCGTTCAGCGGGTTGCCCACGGAATTGGCTGCGCCGAATTCGTAGGCAAGCGTCGAACCCGGCGACAGGGTCAGTCCGCCAAGGATGGTGAGCGTGCCGGCGCCGCCTCTGCCCGGAGCCAGCGTGCCGCCCGCGCTCATATCGACGCTTCCGCCGATGATGCCGGTGCCGCCCAGAGTCGCCGTCGCCGCCACGGTGGTGAGCCCCGTAGCTGCCGACTGGTCGCCGTTTATCAGCAACGTGCCGTCATTGCCGACATTGGTCGCGCCGGTATAGCTGTTGGTGCCCGTCAGGGTGAGAGTGCCAGGCCCGAATTGGGTGACCGAGCCGCTGCCGGAGATGAGCCCGCCGAAGCTCACGGCGTCCGAGCGATTGAACGACAGATCGCCATTGTCGACGACATCGCCGGTGATGCTGCCGGTCGTGCCGCCGGCACCGATCTGGAGGATGCCGGCGTTGATGGTGGTGCCACCGCCATAGCTGCTGTCCCCGCTCAGGACGAGCACCCCGGCGCCGTCCTTGATCAGCCCGCCCGCCCCGATGAAATTCGGGGAGGCGACGATGGCGTGGCTGCCGGTGTCGAAGGCGAGTCCGTTGGCGCCGAGCGTGATGTCCTGGCCATCGAAGCCGCTGAAGAACGCGCCCGTATCGGCAGTGGCGCGCAGCAGGGCGCCGTCCAAGACAAGGTTCACGGTGCCGAGGCCGGCCTGGATGCCGGAGGTTTCCAGCACCGCGCGGTCGGCCGCCGTTCCCTGCATCGTCAAGGTGCCGCTAGAGCCCGCGAACGTGCCCAGAAGGACTCCGCCCCCGGCGTGGACCAGCGCACCGTTCTCGATCGCCAGCGAACCCGTCGCATTATGCCCCACGATGATGTTGTAGGCCGATACCTGCCAGCTCGATCCCGCGCCCGTGACGATGACATTGCCATCGGAACCGGGGCCGGCGCCGATATAGCCCTGGTTGCTGGTGACGGTTGCGCCGTCCTCGATGCGCAGGGTTCCGGCCGCATAGCTGCCGATGGTCAGCTGCCCCGCGTTGCTCCAGGACGAGCCCGCGCCGGTGATCACGGCATTGCCCAGCGTGGATTCGCCGACGATGGCATCGTCACTCGAAACCGTGGCGCCGGCCTCGATGCGCAGATTGCCCGTTCCGCTCAGGCCAAGGGTGATCCGCCCGCCATTCTGCCATGAAGAACCCGCGCCGCTGACGACCGCATTGCCGATGCTCCCGGCACTCACCCCGAGCGTCCCGGTTGCGCTGGTGAGTTGGCCGCCATTGGTGACGTTCAGGGTGCCGGTGCCATCATAGCCGACCCACAGATCGCCGCTGTTGTTCCACGCCGAGCCGACGCCGGTCACCGTGACGGTCGCCTGATCGCCGGCATAGGGACCGACCAGGCCGTTAACGTTGCTGAGGGTGCCCCCGCCGGATATCTGCAACAAACCCGACCGGGCATACGTATCGCCGGCAATGCTGCTGGAACCGGTCAGCACCAGCGTGCCGAGGTCGGTCTTGAACAGATCGCCGGCGCCGGTCAGGTTCGCGGCGATCGTCGCGGTGAAGCCGGCGCCCGCAGTGGTGCCATCGCCCACGCGGATCACCGATTGCGATCCCGTGAGTCCGATCGCATCGCCAGTGATCACATAGCCGTCGCTGGCGAACTGGAGGCCTGATGCATTCACTGCGCCCAGGCTGGCATCCACCGTCACCGTGCCGGCCGCCGCCGAGAAGATCGCGAATGCGTCGCTGGGGTAGGCGGTGTTGAGGGTGCCGTCGATCAGCGTCCAGTGGCTGTTGCCGCCCGCCCCTTGCCACAGACCGCTGCCACCGCTGACCACGCCGTCGTTTGCCGTGCCGCCATCCCAGAAATTGACGTCGATGCCGGCATGATTGACCAGGTTGACCTGGCCGAGGATCGATGTCTGGACCTCCACCAGGCTGCCGCCCGGCACGGTGCCGACGGCCAGGCCGTTGTCGGTGAGCGATCCGGCATAGCCGATCACGCGGTACAGGCCGGGATCGAAGCTGCCACCCGGCGTGACAGTGACGTTGATCGTGCCGTCGAGCGTCAGGTCGCCGCCGACCTGGGTGAGATCGTTGAGCGGGCCACCGACCACATCCGAATGGCCGAACTCGTAATCGAGCAGCGACGCACCGGTGAGGCTGAGGTTGCCGGCAATGGTGAGCGTGCCGGGGCTGTTGCCCGGCGCGATCGTGCCGTCGTCAACGCTCACGCTGCCACCGACCGTGCCCGCGCCGCCCAGCGTGCCGCCGTTCAGCACGTTGACCGCGCTCGTTGCGTCGCCCAGCGTGCCGTTCACCCGCAGCCTGCCGCCCGAGACATTGGTGATGCCGGTGAAGACGCTGCTGTCGCCGGTCAGGTTGGTGTCACCCGCGCGCTGATTGATCGTACCCGCGCCCGAGATAGCGGCGGCGAAGACGTAGTCGGCGGCATCGTGGTTGAAGTTCAGGATCGAGCCCGCACTGCCGAAGGCGAGCGTCGTTGCGGTGAACGCGCCTGGCGCGTCCGGCGTTGTCGATCCGTCGGCGGCACCGATGCTCAGGATGCCCGTCGCACCCGTGTTGTCGGCCAGGATCAGGGAGCCGCCGACGTTCACCGTGTTGCCGCTGGCAAGGACAAGCTCGCCCATGCCGGCACCGGTGCCGAGGACGAGGTTGCCGGTCACGTCGACCGAACTGCCATTGGCCAGCGTCAGCGCGCCGTTGCCCGAAGCCGTACCGACGACAAGGTTGCCGCCAACACGGGCCGATCCGCCTGAAAGGGCGACCGTCGAGCCGGCGCCAACGAGCAGCGAGCCCGCGATGTTCGCCGATCCGCCGTTCGAAAGATCGAGCGAGCCGATCCCCGTGCCGCTGCCGAGCACCAGATCGCCGCTGGTGGTGGCCAGGCTGGAGCCAATGCCCGTGACGCTGACAGTCGTGGGTGTGCCCGAAGCGCCGAAGCTGGCGCTGGCGAAGCTTGCCGCGCCGCCCTGGTCCAGAGTAAAGGTGCCGGCGGTCATCGCCAGCGATCCGGTGCTGGTCCAGTTCGAGCCGGCGCCGGTGATGGTGACAGCGAGCGGCTGCGTGCTGGTCGCGATGCCGATCTGGCTGGCGCCTGCCGTGCGCAACGTGGCGCCGGCGCTGATGGTGGCTTCGAAGATGTTGGCGGCCGCTGCGTTGGCGCCCAGAAGACCGCCAGAGACATCGACCAAGGAGTTCATGCCGGAGATGCGGAGCGCGGAAATGGCGGTGCCGCCGCCAAGCGCCCGCATGGTCAGGTTCCCGGCCGTGAGCCGGAGCGTGCCGCCGTTCGCGACGTTGACGATGCCCGAGCCGGCGCCAAGAATGGACGACGACAGCGCGGTGGTGCTGAACACCGAATTGGTGCCATCGATCAGCAGCGTGTTGCGGCCCAGTGTCGTCGCGCCGCCCGAGGTGGCGATCGAGCCACCGGTCACGCTCAAGCTGCCGTCGAGGGCGCTGAGAGTGGTGGCGCCCCCCCACGCGACGTTCGCGCCATTCGTGATGAGAAGCCCGCCCGTGCCGTTGCTGCTAAGGGTGCCGCCGAAACTGCTGTTGCCGGTCAGCGTGAGCAAGGCGCTGCCGGCCGCCGTAACATTGCCGGTGCCGGTGATCGACCCGGCATGCGTATAGGTCGTTGCATTCCCGAAGATCAGCGTGCCGTTGTCGACGATGTTGCCCGCGATCGTGCCGTTGATCCGCAGCGATCCGGCCCCGATGGTCGTGCCGCCGGTGTGGCTGTTGTCGCCATTGAGGATCAGGGTGCCCGCGCCGAGTTTGGTCAGCGCGCCGGCGCCGGTGAAGCCCGATGCGGTGTAGGTGCTCCCAGCGGTCGCGATGTCGAACGTGCCACCGTTCGCGCCCAGGGTGGTCGTGCGGGTGGTGCCGGCCGCGCTGCCGGTAAAGCGCAGGGTTCCGCCATCGACGGTGACGCCGCCGGTGCCGATCGCGCCGTCGAAGCCGAACTGAAGCACGCCGCCGGTGATTAGCGTGCCGCCGCTGTATCCGCTGGAGGCCGTCAGCGTGGTCGTGCCCGCGCCGCTCTGGATGACTCTGCCGGTGCCGTTGACGAACCCGTTCACGGTGATGGCCGTGCTGCGGCGGAACTCGAGCGTGGCGTTGTTCAGCATGCCGGTGAACGTCGGCCCGGTGGTGCCGCCATCGCCAATGGCGAGCGTGCCCTCGGCGATGTTCCAGGCGTTCCCGATCGTGCCGTCCCCGGTCAGCGTCCAGGTGCTGCTCCCGGTCTTCGAGAGGAAGTCGAAATTCCGGAATTGCCCGGTCGCGCCGACATTCGCCATGTCGAACGTCGCATCGACGGCTCCGCCGAAGCGCAGGATGTCGTTGCCACCGGTCGAGGCGACCACATTGCCATTGATCACCGATCCGGCGCGCAGCTCGAGCGTCAGGGTGCTGCCGGAAGCCGGGCCCATATCGATCGCGTTGGCGCCGCCCGCACCGGCCGCGATCGTGCCGCTGTTGATCACCGAGACGCCCCAGGCCTGGTTGAAACCGAGGATCGCGGCTGAACCGTTACCGCCCTCGATCAAGCCGCCGCTATTGTTGGTGAGAGTCATCGCTGCCGGGCCCAGACCGCGGATTGCCGCGCCGCCGGTGCTGAGATCGGCATTCGATCCGCCCCGGATCGTGCCGTTGTTGACGATGAAGTTGGCGTCGCTGAGGTTCCGCGCATAGACGGCGAACCCGTCGCTGCCATTCTGGCCGTTCGATCCCTGGATCAGGCCATTGTTGACCAGCGTGCCTCCGGAGTTGAGCGAGACCGCCACGCCGGCGTTCCCGCCAGAGGCCGGGTGCGTGAAGGAAACGGAATCACCGGCCGCGACGATGCCATTGTTCACAAAGGTCACGGCGCCGTTCAGGCCGAGCGCGATCCCCGGCGTTGCACCCGCGCTGGTCGTCGAACCGCTGGTGATCGTGGCGCTGCTGTTGACCGTGCCGGTACCGGTCAGGGTCAATCCCGCACCGGCCGTTCCCGTCGAGGTGCCGGCGAACGTGCCGGCCAGGCCGAGCACGTTCGATCCGGTGGGCCCGGCGATGTCCATTCCCCCGCCGGCGGGGGTGGTGATCACGAAGCCCCGGGTGTCGATCGCGATCGGCTTGTCCGGCAGCGCGAAGGCGGCCGTCGACACGCTGAAACTGGAGCCCAGGATGATCCGCGGGGCGGAGTCGGCGTTGCCGGCAATGGTGGCGAGCGCGGCCTGAAGCTCTGCCTCGCTGTTGATCACATAGTCATCCGCCCAGGCGGCCGAGGGAAAGGCGCAGGCGAGCGCCAGCGCCATCGCGCCTGTGCTGGAAACCAGCCGCCGCTTTCGGCAGCGCGCGAACCTGGCCTTGCTGTGCGACGGCTCTTTCATGGAATGCTCCTCGCCCGATCTGCGGGATGATGGACAAGCCCCTCCCGGCGCCGGGCGCGGAGCCCGGCGGGATGTGCGGGGTTAAGACAGATGCTGGCTCAGCGATGCCGCAGACGGCGGCGTCTCAGGCCTTGATGAGGATCGCGCAAAAGGGTCGTGACACCACGGATTCCTCCCGCGGCGAGACCCGGTTCTTTCTACGCATCGTGCGATCCCCCGTGGTCACTCGAACAAAGCGTTCACGGTACAGATGGCGGCAAGACCTTAACGATGAGTAAAAATTCTGATATTTTACAGATATTTGAATGCCTTCCCGGCAAGTCAGGCCCGGCTCAACGCACTCTCCGCCCGGCTTCCGGATGACGCGTCCGGCTCACGGTCGCGTCAGAATGCCCGGGGGTTGCGGAAATCCAGTTCGAAGCGAACGGGGGATAGGTTGGCGTTGCGGACGGCAACGTCGTGGCCCCCAGGCTTGGGCCACTCGAATTGAGCGAAACCCACTTGGCCCCCAGATTCGCGAGATTCGGCGGGAACAGGCGGGCGCTCGTGGGACAAATGCGTCGTAAAAACCCTAAGATTTCCGAGGATTTCGCAGCATTTTCGGGATGTTGTGGGAAGTGAGGGCTGGAGCGGGTGAAGGGAATCGAACCCTCGTCGTAAGCTTGGGAAGCTTCTGCTCTACCATTGAGCTACACCCGCAAAGGCGCTGAATTTCCTGGAACAATATCAGCGAGAGCTGAAACCGTTCCGCCATCGTTTCAAGTTGGAAGCCAACATGGAACGATGGACGGCGCCTTAGGCGGAAGTGCCGTGCCGCGCAAGTCAGACCTGTCTGTTCCCGCGCCCATCCCGGCCATCGCGCTCCCCGTGCCCCGCTGGCGCTATCCCGCCTTTGTACCTTGCATGGGCGCGCTGGGAGCCACGGCCGGCTTGCCGAAGTAATACCCCTGTGCTTCCTCGCAACCTGCGGACAAGAGCAGTTCGAGCTGGCCGATCGTTTCCACGCCTTCCGCCAGCACGGGGATCTGCAGGCTCTTGCCCAGTGCCAGCACGGCTCGGATGATCGCGCGAGCCTGTTCGTTGTGTTCGGATTCAAGCAGGAACGACTTGTCGATCTTGATCTTGTCGAACGGGAAAGAATGCAGCGTGTCCAGCGAGGAATAGCCCGTGCCGAAATCGTCCATGGCAACGCTGACGCCCAGCGCCTTGATGCGGCGCAGGGTGTGCAGCGATCTCACCTTGTCGGCAATCAGCGCGGTCTCGGTGATCTCCAGTTCGAGGCGCTGAGGCGAAAGGCCTGTTTCCATCAGTACGCGCGTGACGATTTCCGGCAGATCGACCTGCAGCAACTGTACGGGCGAGAGATTTACGGCGATCTTGTGCTTCTGCGGCCAGAAAACCGCTTCCGCGCAGGCCATGCGCAAGACCCATTCGCCCAGCTTCATGATCTCGCCGTTTTCCTCGGCGATCGGGATGAACTCCACGGGCGACACAATGCCGAAGCGGGGATGGTGCCAGCGCAACAGCGCTTCATAGCCGCTGATTTCCCCGGTCTTGAGCGAGTGTTGCGGCTGATACAGGACAGCAAGCTCTCCGCGCGCCACGGCGTGCCGCAAGTCGTTCGCCAGTTGCCGGCGATGGCGGGCATTTTCATCCATGCCCTGTTCGTAATAGCAGATGCGCTCGCCCAGGTTGCCCTTGGCCCGATACATCGCGAGATCGGCATTGTTGAGCAACGCCTCGCGGCCCGTCGCATCGGTGGGGTATATCGCGATGCCGAGACTTGCGCCCACGGCAATGCCGTCCTGCGCGCCGAACGGAATGTCGAAGCAACGGCTCAGCCGGGCCACGAAATCCGACAGTTCGGCGGGCGAGGAAAAGTGCTTGGCGGCCGCGAATTCATCACCCCCGATCCGCGCCACCGTCTCCCCGTCACCCAGCACGGCCGACATCGCATCCGCGATCCGCTGCAGAAGCATGTCACCGGCGACATGGCCTTGCGTATCGTTGATTTCCTTGAAGCGATTGAGGTCGATGATCGCCAGAGCGACCTGCTCGTCGCGCAGTTCCGCCAGTTCCAGTTCCCGATCCAGCCAATGGTTGACGCTGGCGCGATTGGGAAGCCCGGTGAGATCATCGTGCATCGCCATGTGCGCGATTCGGGCCTCCGAACGGCTGCGCTCGGTAATGTCCTCGAAGGTCGTCACCCATCCGCCGTTCGGCATGGGTCTGCTGGAAATCGAGACCACGAAATCCTCGCCGAATTCGGAAATCACGGACGGCAGTTCCGGCGATGCGAACGAGCGCTGGAGCAGAAGCTTCATGTTTTCCAGCCGTTCGTCGGAAACCCGCCCCCCCGTCCGCGCCTCCAGCGCGGCCCGCGCCACGTTCTCCAGCGTCCAGCCCGGCTGACAGCTGTCTTCGGGCAGTTGCCAGAGTTCGGCGAACCGGCGATTGCGCAGCACCAGCCGCTGGCTGACATCGAACAGGCAAAGACCCTGGTGCATGTGCTCCAGCGCGGCATCGAGACGACGGTGCGCCTCCTTGATCCGGTCCTGGTCTTCCTTGAAGCGCGTCATGTCGCGCGTGATCTTGGCGAAACCGACGTGTTCGCCCGCGGCATCGACGATCCGCTCGATGGTGACATGCGCCCAGAAGCGCGAACCATCGCGGCGCATGCGCCAGCCCTCGCCGGTAAACTTGCCTTCGGCCAGCGCCTGCGCCAGCGCCCGCTGCGGCGCACCGGCCGCGCGGTCTTCCGGGGAATAGAAACGCCCAAGCGGAAGGCCGAGAACCTCGCTGGCCCGATACCCCTTCAGACGCTGCGCGCCGACATTCCAGCTGGCCACCCGCCCTTCGAGATCGAGCATGTAGAGCGCGCAGTCGGAGATGCCCTTGACCAGGATGCTGAACTGCCGTTCGCTAACCTCGATCGCGGCCGTAGCCCGGCGCGTGATTGCCCAGCTCCCGATGCACAGCGCCAGCAGCAGCACCGAAACGCTGCCGACCAGGATGGCCATCATGCTGGGGGAAAGCAGCATCGCTTCGGTATGCAAACGGGCGGGGATCAGCCGGATCGCGGCCATCCCGGAAAAGTGCAGGCCAACCACCGCGCCGGTCATCATCAGCGCCGCGGCGAAACCCTGCCCTCGTCCGCTATGCCGCACCGCCCTGTCCAGCCCGGCGAAAAACGGCACAATCGCGAGCACCAGCGAAAGGGCGACATAAGGCAAACGCCACTGGATGACGGCCGGCAACTCCACTGCGGCCATGCCGACATAGTGCATCGTCGCGAAACCGGCGCCCGCCAGCACGCTTGCTCCAAAGCGGCCGGTTCGCGTGTTTGCTCTCATCGCGAGCAGGAACGCGAGCACCATGCTGACGACGACAATGGCGAGCGAGCCGATCGTCAACCCCGCCTTGTACCCCATGACCACGCCGGGATCGTAGCCGAGCATCGCGATGAAGTGCGTGGACCAGATGCCGAACCCGGTTACCCCGCCGCCGATCACCGCCCAGTTGCGGGCGCCGCCTCCCTTTGCCACGCGCGATTGGCGCAGCAGGAGAACGGCCGTTACGGTCGACAGGAGGCACACGCCAGCCGCCAGCAGTACGAGGTTGAGATCATGCTGATCGCGAATGCAAAACAGGATATCGAACATCAGGGATCCACTTTCCGGCCGGACAGTGGATGCTTGGCCTATCAACCGTTAAGAACGTGCCAATTTGGCAGTATCGCCCTTTGGGGCAACCGGGTCAGGGATGCAGGGTAGCGCTCCCCCCCTTACTGGCAGTCGCCTTCCATTTCGGCCATCAGCACCGCGCCAAGGTTGCGGGCCATCGTCTTCAGCATGTTCGCCAGGAAGGCGTCCATCGCCGCGTTGCCCTTGGCGGAAAGCCGCACGAACGTCCTGCGCCGATCCTTGCCGTCGTCTTCGCGGTGCACGTAGTCATGCTCCATCAGATGGCGCAGCCAGCGCAAGGCGGTGGTCGGCGGAACATAGGCACCGATGCAGGCGCTGGTGGTGGCGACTTCGCGCTTTTCGTGGCGGGCGATATAGAGATCCAGCAGGATGTCCCACGCCGCCTCGCCGAACAAGTCGGCGGGAAAGAAGCGCTCGCGCCGCCGACGCGCCGAATAGAGCTCGCGCGCCAGGGCCAGATGCGCGCGCGCCGTGCGTTCGGGCAGCGGGGGCGAAACGATGATGCCCCCTTCACAGGCCAGCAGCGGGATGCCCATCCTGGCAGGTTCGAGGGCAGTTCCTCCGATTTCGAAAGCCTTCATGTCGCAACCCATCCTGACCCCGTGGTTCCGGTCACGCGCCCCTCAATTCGTTCCCTGGCCCGGCATCATGCGGCGGGCCACGAGCGGCTTGCGGAAGGCGCGTGAAGAACCACGCACATGCGATGATAAGTGCCAGAATTTCGGGCATTTCGGTGTAAAATGATGTAAATTTGCAAGGCGCCGCGTGGGCACCAGGGCCGCCCGCGCGCGCCCACCGCCCGCTCCCGCCGAGTCCGCAATCTTCCCGATTGCGCGAGCGATCGATATTGGCGATGGATACCATAACTCTGCCCGACATCCCGAGACGAGACCGCCATCATGCCCGAAGCGCCGCGCGCCAAAGCCTTTCATCACCTGCCTGTGTCGCGCCGCCTGACCACACTGGTCGTTTTGGCCTGCCTTGCCTCCGGCTGCGCCGGCCCGGTGCGGACCCGCTTCGGGGGAACGGCCGCGCCGGAGACGCCGGCCATGCCCTATACCGTGAAGCCGACCGCCATGCCCGACGATAACGGCGATCGGACGGTCATCGTCGATGCGCTGCGCACCACCGGCATCGGCATCGCCGATGACAGCCGGAACGAGTTGACCGCTGCCTATACCCAGCGCCCGTCGAACGTGGCGGTGCTGGTCGACAATGCGGCCCCGCCGCTTTCAGGAGCCAAGAAGCAGCGCTTCCTGCAATCCTGCCACGACACCCGGTATCGCCTTGTCCTGACCGTCGTGGACCACGCCACGGGCACGCTGATCGGGCGCGGCTGGGCCGAGGAAGATCATTGCCACGGCACGGGCAAGCCCGTGCTGGCCTCGCTCGCCGCCCGCGCTGCCGACATGCTGGTCCATCCGGTGCCCGAAGGATCGGAGCTGTCCTGGACGCGCGACTGAAAGCCCACTCAATCGTCAGTGGCGAGGGGCAGGCGGATGGTGAACTCCTTCATGCCACCGGGCATTTCGCGATAGGCGACGCTCCCGTTCTGCCGTTCCGCCGCCATTCTCACGAACGCCAGCCCCAGCCCCCGGCTGGCCTCGCCCGCCGCATCGGTGCCCGGCGCGAAGGGGATGAACGGGTCGCGCGCGCGCTCCGGCGGCATGGGCGGCCCCTCTCCCGTGATCGAGCAGGCGCCCAGCGCGCCCTCGCGCACGATGCGGCATTCGACGGTTCCGCCTTCCGGCGCGAACTTCACCGCATTCCCCAGCAGGTTGAGCAGTGCGCGCTGGACCAGGGCCGGGTCCCCCATCACCCACAGATCGTCATCGTCGATACGCTCGTGGATCGCCACATTGCGCTGGCGCGCGCGCTGCCAGACCAGGTCGGTGGCTTCCGCCAGAGCGCCCGCGAGATCGACGGGTTCCGCCACGACGCGCGCATTCTCAAGGCGGGCGAGTTGCACGAAATCGTCCGCCAGCTTCAACCCGCGCCCGGCGTGCTGGCGAATGCGCAGGGCCGTATCGGCCGTTACCCCGCCGCTATCGCCCGATGTACGATCCTGCAGCAGCGCGATGACGGCGGAGAACGGCGCGCGCATGTCGTGGCTAAGGAACTGAAGCGCCTCTTCCCGTGCGCGGGATGCCGCTTTCAGCTCGGTAATATCGGCAAAGCGGATGATCGTGCCGATCCCGTCGATCGCCGCGCGCGACAGCACCAGCGTCCGTCCGTCGGTCAACGTCACCTCGCCTTCACGCACGGCCCCGCCCAGCCCGATCCCGGCCAGCAAAGGCAGCAAGGGCTGGTCACGCACCGCGCGTCCGAACAGGCGGTCGGCCGCGATGTTCCCCATCACCACCGTGCCATCGTCGTCGACGACGCAGACCGCATCGGGCAGCCGGGCCAGAATTTCCGCGATGAAGGCGCGCAAGGCACGCAGCTGCGCGATCACGTCATGCAGGCGATTGGTCTCCACGTTGACGAGGTCGCCACGCCCGGACGCGGGCACCGCTGCGGGGACAAGGTCGGGCTCCTTCTGGAGCTGGACCACTTCGGCGGTCAGGAACTCGCTCACTGCCGCCAGCCGCCGCCAGCCCCACAGCGAATAGACCACCACCAGTCCCAGCAGCGCCGAGCCCGGCGGAACCCACCAGCCGGTCGTTAGCAGCAAGGCCACCGACGCGGCCGACACCACGACCAGCCCCGCCAGCGAAAGGCGCAGGTTGGTCATCGGCCCGAAATGCAGAAACGCCAGCAACAGCAGCAGAACCGGCAACAGGCTGAACGCGATAACCCACGGCGTGCCGGCGGCATGGTAGAAATCGCCGTGCAGCAGGGCGTTGAGCATGTTGGCCTGCAATTCCACGCCCGACATCAGCGTACCGGCCGAAAACGGCACGAGAAAGCGATCGCCAAAGCCGGATGCGATCCCGCCGAACAGCAGGACCTTTCCCCGGATCAAGGCATCCGGCACTCTTCCCGCCTGCAGATCATCGAACGACACGCGCCGGAACGCGCCGGGCCGCTGGAACGGGATGATCTGCGTCATTGCCGGCGGATGGGCACCGTAACCCTTCGGATCGATCCGCCGGACGATCAGTTCGGTCAGGTGCGGGACCGTTCCGTTCAACCGGGGTTCGAAGCGGCGGACAACGCCATCGTCATCGAAGTTGACATCCACCGACCCCAGCCCCGCCGCCGCCGCGCTGATCGGCGGGGGCGGCTTCTGATCCGCCGTGGTCGCAGCGCGGCCATCGGCATCCGGCAAGCCCGGCAGCATGGGAAGGTAGACCGGTGCCGCCGCGCGTAATCCTTCCGCAAAACGCCCGTCCTCGGCCGTGGGCTCGATGAACAGGACGTCGTAACCGATCGCGGCGGGCCGTGCCTTCACCGCCATTTCCAGTGCCTGTGCATGGACGGAGCGGGGCCACGGCCAGGTGCCGATCCGCGCCAGGCTGCTCTCGTCGATTTCGACCAGCATGATCCGGTCGTCCGCATTGGCGGGGCGGATCAGCGTCATCGAATCCAGCAGGATATTATCGAGCGGCGCGGTCCACCGCCCTCGCACCGATCCTATCACCAACAAGCTGGCCGCGATCACCACGACCAGCCATTCGATCAGCAGCCGGCGATAGAGCATCGCGCGCGGCGCCTATCGCCCCGCGCCCGTGACCGTGAACTTCTGGAAAGGCGTCCAGTTTTCAGTGACTTCGCCACCGAGATATTGCTGTACGCCAACGCGCCAGAAATAGACTCCGTCGGACAGGCCGGCCACGCTCATCTGCGCGTCCTGCAAGCCGGGTTCGTCGATCATCGGCGCCGCCTTGGCGTCACCACGCACCAACTGGAAGCGATAGAGCCGGCGCGCGTCGCTTGCCCCCTGCCCCAGCCACTTGATCGTGATCCGGTCCCCGTCCTGCGCGGCGCTGGCGCTCAGCCCGGTCAGCGAGCGGCGCAGGGAATAGACCTGCGGCAAGCCTTCGATCCCGGTCGCCGACAAAGCGGTAAGGCGCACGAACCAACGCCCGTCTGCCAAAGCCGGCAGCGTCACCGTATCGCCGTCGGCGCTGGCCTCGGTGACCAGATCGGCAAAGCTGGAATCGGCCGCGACCTGGACGTGATACCCCTTTGCTCCCGCCTCCTGGCGCGCCTGCAAGGCCACCACGGGATCGACCAGCACCTTGCCCGCGTCCACCAGTTCGGGCGCCGGCAGCAGCGCTTCCACCGTGACCGCGCCACCGGGAGAGACCTGCGCGCCGAACCCTTGCGCCAGCATGGCTTCGGCAGCAGAGGGGCCGCCCTGCACCGCAACCTTGCCCTCGACCACTTCCGTGACCGAAGCGCCGGCATCGTCATAAGCGACGCGCAGAACGGTGCCGCGAATGGCGGAAACCGCGCGCGGCGTGCGCAGGCGAAAACGGCTGCCGTCCGCTTGCAGCGGGGTGGCCTGCGTCTCGATCTTGCCGCGTTCGACCGCGACATCGAAATCGACGCTTCCCGTGAGCAGGATACGCCGCATTGCGACAAGCCGCACGCGCGTGCGGGTGGGCAATGACACTTGCGAGCCGTTGGACAGGGCGAGCCCGATGAAACCATCGGCCCCGGTCTCCAGCACCGCGCCCGGCATCACCGCGAGACCGGCGGTCGGCCGGACCGGCGCGCCGCCACTTTCCAGCGTCACGGTGCCGCGCGCCGCCAGGATGCGGGCCTGCAAAGGCTCTGTTCGCAGCAGGCGCAACGGCACGCGCAGTCGCGATCCCACAGGCAGGCGCAAGGGATCGGCCACGCGGTTGATACGCTGGACCTCGCGGTAATCGGCCTGCCGGACAAGGTAGCGCGACGCGATCTGATAGAGATTGTCGCCCGCACGCACGGTATATTCGATCTGATCCTGCGCCACCGCCACAACCGGCGCGGATGCGGCATGGCCTTGCTGACCCGTCAATGCGGACAGGGCAAGGGCGACAGCCGCAAACGGGCGAGCGATCCGGTTAGTCTTGCGCATGGTCGGTCTCCAGTCTGTAGCCGTAGCCGAACACCGTTCGCAGCGAAAAGCCGTTTTCCAGCCGTAACGAAAGCTTCGTGCGAATGCGCGAAACATGCATGTCGAGCGTGCGCGTGGAAAGTTCGGCCACGCTCTTCCACACCGCTTCCATGATATAGGCGCGCGAAAGCGGCCTGTTCTGGTTGGCGAAAAAGAGCATGGCCAGCGCAAATTCCTTCGCCGTCAACGCGATGTTCTCTCCACCGAACTTCACGACATTACGGTGCGCATCGAACAGATAGGCGCCGAACTGCAACGGCCCCTGCACCGCCGTTCCTCCGGCGGCGCTGCGCCGCAACAAGGCGTTCACACGGGCCAGGATCACCACCGGGCTTTCCGGCTTGATGATGAAATCGTCCGCCCCGGTATTGAGCGCCAGCGCGATATCATCCTTGTCCGAGCGGTTGGTCAGCATGATGACCGGCGGGCACGCCGCGATCCGCAACTTGGCCAGTTCCATCAGATGGATGCCGCTCATCCCCGGCATGTTCCAGTCTACTATCAGCAGATCGAAAGTTTCGCGCTGCGCGGCCGCAAGCAGATCCAGACCACTGCGATAGCACGAACACGAGTGCCCTTCCCCCCGCAAGGTTTCCGCAACGAAAGCCTGCACTGTTTCGTCATCATCGACGATGGCGATATGCATCATGCAAGTCCTTTACCGTCATCGCGCATATCCCACCCCATCGGGCAACACGTCGTTCCCGGGAAGCAGGTGTTACAACCTTTTACACCGATCACGTTTACAGGACGCGTATAACGCGGATGTCTGGATAACCGACTAAGCGCATACGCAACGATCACGGTGTCATTACGTATCTGCTTCTGGACCAACCCTCAACGGGGGCCTTGTCGGGTCGCCTGAAGCCTGGGGTCCCACGCGATTGCCGCCGCGGCCCCAGGCGGATGGCAAAAGTACGCAGAAAAACAGAACCTTGCCGGGCCAACATGCGCGCCAGGCCCGTCTCGTCACCAGGATCGGTGGCGCTTGCGTGCAAGTTGCTCCGTTTCGGACTATTTAAGAGGTCACACCGGGCACGATGTCTTCCGCCCGGCGCTAACCCACGATGCATTCGGGGAACGACAAGAACGCAATGCCGTTGGCTGTCTGAAGCTGAAGGCCGGGTCGTCCCCTCGGCCAAACGAGGAAAACGGCATGAGAGGCGCTTGGCCAGCCCTTGTACTGGGCGTTGTAATTGCCTTGGCGGGCGTGATCATGACTGGCGGGGGCGCCTACCTCGTCGAGCTCGGCGGATCGCTCTACTACCTGCTGGCCGGCCTTGGACTGCTGGGCACGGCGTGGTTGCTGTTTCGCCGGCGCGCGCTTGCGGTTTGGCTCTATGCCGCGCTGTTCCTGCTGAGCATGGTGTGGGGCCTCTCGGAAGCGCACGGAAACGCCTGGGCGATGATCCCCTGGCTGATCGCGCCGTTTGTGCTGCTGGTCGCCATGCTGCTGGTAATGCCCACTCTGGTGGACAGCCCGAACCGCTGGAAGTGGTCGGGCGGCGGCATCACGGCGGGGCTGCTCGCCGTTATCGCCTGCTTTGCCTTGCCCGGTTCAGGCCTGTCGTCGCCTGTGCTGGCGTTGCCTCCGCAGAGCTCGCAGGCGCTGGGTGATCCCTCTGGCCTGGCGACCGGGCGCGACTGGCCCACCTATGGCGGAACTTACGCGAACTGGCGCTATTCTCCCCTCACGCAGATCGATCGCGGCAATGTCGGAAGTCTGCGCAAAGTCTGGGAGACGCATACCGGCGGCACGCCGCAATCCGCCAAGTTCCAGAAGCTTTACGGCACCGAAAACACGCCCATAAAAGTGGGCAACCTGCTCTATGCCTGCACCGCCAAGAACGTGGTGGTCGCGCTCGATGCGGCCACCGGGCGCGAAGCGTGGCGTCGCGATCCCAAGGTGCCTGACGCGTGGATTCCCTATACCACCGCGTGCCGCGGCGTTGTGGTCTATGCGGTTCCCGGCGCAGACCGAGCCGCGCCTTGCGCCACGCGCGTGATCGAGGGCACTCTGGATTCGCGCCTGATCGCGCTGGATGCCCTGTCGGGCGAGCCGTGCCGCGAGTTCAACGGCACGGGGGAACAGGATACCAAGATCGGCATGGGGCCGGTCTATCCGGGCCTCGCCTCCATCAACTCGGCACCAACCATCGTGCGCGGGGTGATCGTTGTGGGGCACCAGATCCTCGACGGGCAGTACAGCCGGGCACCCTCCGGCGTGGTTCAGGGGTTCGATGCGCGGACGGGCAAGCTCGTGTGGGCCTGGGACATGGCCCACCCCGATTGGAGCGGCTATCCGCCGGCCGGCCAGACCTGGGCGCGGGGAACACCCAATATGTGGACCAGCGCCGCGGGCGACGAGCGGCTTGGCCTCGTCTATGTCCCGCTCGGCAATGCGGCGAACGACTACTGGTCAAGCGGTCGCACCCCGCTCGAGAATGCCTATTCGAGCTCGCTCGTCGCGCTCGACGTCGCCACGGGCAAGCCGCGCTGGAGCTTTCAGGCCGTCAAGAAGGACGTGTGGGACTATGACTTCGGCAGCCAGCCATCCCTGATCGACTACAAGGGCATAGCCGCGGTGCTCGTCCCGTCCAAGCAGGGGGACTTGTACATCCTGGATCGCGCCACCGGCCGGCCCTTGACCCCGATCGGCACGATCGCCGCCCCGCAAGGCGGTGCGGAACCCGCCCAGCGCGCGGCACAGCAGATCGTTTCGCTATGGAATACGCTGCGCAAGGCACCGCTTCACGAATCCGACATGTGGGGGATGTCCCCGATCGACCAGATGATTTGCCGCATCCAGTTCCGCGAGGCAGATTACCGTGGTTATTTCACCCCACCCAGCGTCGATCGGAGCAGTGTGGAATATCCCGGCTACAACGGCGGCAGCGATTGGGGCGGCGTATCGATCGATCCGATGCGCGGGGTGATCGTCGCCAACTACAACGACATGCCCAACTACGTCCGGCTGATAACCCGGGCGGAGGCGGATCGGCGCGACATCAAGCCGCGTTTCGCGGCAAAGGACATTTCCACCAAATCGCACTCGGTCGATCCGCAATGGGGTGCGCCCTACGCGATCGAGGTGAACGCCGGGTGGCGCATGCCGTTCACCGGGCTGATGTGCAAACGCCCCCCTTATGGCGGCATTCGCGCCATCGACATCGCCACCGGCAGGACGCTGTGGGACCGTCCCCTTGGCACGGCGCGCCGCAACGGTCCGTTCGGCATGCCGACGATGCTGCCGCTCACGATCGGCACGCCCAATAACGGCGGCGCGGTGACGACCGCCAGCGGCCTGGTATTCATCGCCGCCGCAACCGACGACCTGATAAGGGCGATCGATCTGCGGACCGGGAAGACGGTGTGGTCCGCCAGTCTGCCCGCGGGCGGCCAGGCGACGCCGATAATCTACCAACAGGGGGGCCGGGAATACCTCGTCATCTTTGCCGGCGGGCACCATTTCATGGAGACGCCCGCAGGCGACAGTGTGATCGCCTATGCGCTGCCGGGTTGACGTTGCCAGGGGCGTGCGGACGAAGTAGCGGTAAACCCTTCGCAACGCCGCCATGCGGCATGTCGTCTCACTGGATGGTAAAAATCCCGAAACATGCGACCATGGGTTGAGGAGCAGCGCGAGAGCGTGCGCCCCATACCTGAGACCGATTTTCAAAGACCCGTCTTGATGCCACTTTATCGACAATGGCGTCAGCCGCCGATGCCCCGTGAACGATCAAGGAGAACCGCGTGACAGACCTGATCCAGTGCATGGCCAACCCGGCGGACGACGAGTTGGCCTGTTCCGATTTACTCTGCCGCGATGCCTTGACCGGGCTGTCGCGCACTCCCAAGACATTGCCCAGCAAGCACTTTTACGACGCGCGCGGATCCGATCTGTTCGAGGAAATCTGCCTGCTGGACGAATATTACGTCACGCGCACCGAGGAAGCCCAGTTGCGCAAGATCGCGCCCACCCTGTCCCGCGCCATTCCGCCGGGCGCGGCGCTGGTTGAATTCGGCAGTGGCGCCAGCGTGAAGACGCGCCGCATTCTGGACGCAAGCCAGCAACTGTCCGCCTACCTCCCCATCGACATCAGCGAGGCCGCGCTTGCACACGCCGCCACCCGCATCCGCGCCAGCTATCCCGCGCTGGAGGTAGCGCCCATCCGGGCCGACTTCACCGCCGATATCACGCTGCCCGAAAGATTCGGGGCAAGGCCGCTGGTCGGCTTCTTTCCGGGATCGACCATCGGCAATTTCACGCCGGACGAAGCGGAAACCTTCCTTGCCAACGTCCGCCGCTTGCTGGGCGCCGGCGCCTGCCTGATACTGGGCGCGGATTCCACCAACGATCCGGCCGTGCTGCGACCGGCTTATGATGACAGGAGCGGCGTTACCGCGGCTTTCAACCTGAATTTGCTGACCCGCCTCAACCGCGAATGCGGCGCCGATTTCGACCTTGACCGGTTCGAGCATCGCGCCGTGTGGAATGCGGGCGAGAGCCGCATCGAAATGCATCTCGTCAGCCTTACCCGGCAAGAGGTGAGAATCGCGGACACGCGCGTGCAGTTTGCCCCGCACGAGACGATCCACACCGAGAACAGCTACAAATACCAGCCCGCCTTCCTCAGCGCCCTGGCCAGCCGCGCCGGCTGGGCGGTCCGGCAGGTGTGGCAGGAAAGCGATCCCGCGCCTTTTTCGCCGGGTCACGCCGGCACGTTCTGCACCTATCTTCTGGACGGGCGTTAGGCCACCATGCCCAAGCCGCCTAAGTTCAGGATGTGGTGCTGACATGAATGTTTCGCAGGACCCGGTCGCGCTGGCGCGGCATTACCGCGCGGTGCGTGCCCTGACCGAGCGTCTGGCCGCGCCGCTCTCGGATGCCGATGCCACGATCCAGTCGATGCCCGATGCATCGCCCGCCAAATGGCATCTGGCGCATACGACCTGGTTCTTTGAAACCTTCGTCCTGCGCGATCATGTGGCGGGCTATCGCCCCTATCGCGCCGAGTGGCCCTTTCTGTTCAACAGCTACTACGAAGCCGAAGGCCAGCGCATGATGCGCGCGGCACGCGGCATGCTCTCGCGCCCTTCGTTGCCGGAGATACTGGCCTATCGCCATGCGGTTGACGAGGCGTTGCTGGCTGCAATCGGCCATCTGCCACCCGATGTGCTGGCGCTGGTCGAACTGGGCTGCCACCACGAGCAACAGCATCAGGAACTGCTGCTGACCGACATTCTCCACGCATTCGCCCAGAACCCGCTGGAATGCGCGATCTGGCCACACGCAGAAACACCCGGCGCAGCACCCGCACTGATCGGCTGGATCCAAAACGCCGGCGGCATCGTGGAGATCGGCCATGATGGCCAGGGCTTCGCGTTTGATTGCGAAGGCCCCCGCCACCAGACCATGCTGGCGCCTCACGCGCTGGCGGACCGGCGCGTCACCAATGGCGAATGGATCGAGTTCATCCGCGATGGCGGCTATCGCGATCCGCGCCTGTGGCTGGCCGATGGCTGGGCATGGGTGCAGGGACAGGCGATCACCGCGCCGCTCTATTGGCGCCAGGACGATGGCGCCTTTACCAGCTTCGGCCTGAGCGGAAGGCACGCCGTCGACCCATCCGCCCCCGTCTGCCACATCAGCCTGTACGAGGCCGATGCCTTCGCCACCTGGGCCGGCGCCCGGTTGCCCACCGAAGCGGAATGGGAAAGCGCCGCGGCGACCCACGATCCGTCCGGAGGCAACCAGCTGGACGCAGGCGGCGACATCCGCCCGCGCGCGGGTGGCGCTTCCTTCTTTGGCGACGTGTGGGAATGGACCGGCAGCGCCTATCGGCCCTACCCCGGCTTTCGCATCGCCGACGGCGCGATCGGCGAATACAACGGCAAGTTCATGAGCAGCCAGTTCGTGCTGCGCGGCGGCAGTTGCGCCACGCCGCGGGGCCACGCCCGCGCCACCTATCGCAACTTCTTCTACCCCCACCAGCGCTGGCAATTCATGGGGCTGCGCCTTGCTAGAGACGGGACCAAGGACGGGGCCACGGATCCGGCATGACACCCAAACGCAAGCTAGCGATGCTGGCGGTGGGCGGCTCCACCGTGGTGGAATGGTATGATTTCACGCTGTGCCTCTATTTCGCGCCCACCCTGTCGCGGGTGTTCTTCGGGCCGGGCAAGGATGCCCTGGGCAACACGCTCGCGGGCTTTGCCATCGCCTATCTGATGCGCCCCTTCGGCGCGGTGCTGCTGGGGCTGCTGGGGGATCGCAAGGGGCGCAAGCCCGCGCTGCTGCTTTCGATGGCGGCGATGACGCTGGCCATGCTGTGCATCGCCCTGCTGCCCACCTATCGGCAGGCGGGCGCATGGGCGGGCTTGGGCCTGATCGTGATGCGCTGCCTGATGGGGTTCAGCGTGGGGGGCGAATACACCTCTGTGGTGACCTACCTTTACGAAACCGCGCCCGCCCACCGGCGCGGGCTGATAACCTCGCTGGCCGCGGCGGCCAGCGAGATCGGCGGCTTGCTGGCGGTGGCCCTGTGCGCCGTGCTGACAAGCACGCTGGATGCGGCCAGCCTCGATGGCTGGGGCTGGCGGGTGCCGTTCCTGTTCGGCGCGGCGCTGGCCGGCGCGATCTGGCTGGCGCGGGGAATGATTTCGGAAACACCAGCCTTTCACCAGCCGGCGGCGGGCCAGGGTTCGCCGCTGGCCTATGCCCTGCGCCACGAGCGCAAGGGGATCGCCACCGGCTTCGCGATTTCCGCGCTGGGCTCGATCTCCTATTATGTCGGCATCTCCTATGTCCCGTCCTACATGGCCTCGGTCGGCTGGCATAACGAAGGGATGGCGCTGGAATATTCCACCCTGGCCGCGCTGGTGGTGATTGCGGTGACCCCGCTGGTGGGCTGGCTGTCGGACGTCGCCGGTCGCCGCTGGGTGTTGCTATGCCTGTGCGCGGGCTGTGCCCTGCTGCCTATGGCACTGTTCCGGCTTATCGCCAGCGGGTCGGCCACGGCCGCGCTGGGAGCGATCGCGACGCTGGCGGCGCTGGCGGGCGGGGTCAGCGCAGTGGGCACCGTGGCTACCGCGGAGCAATTTTCGGCGCGGGCGCGGCTGAGCGGCCTCGCCCTGGGCGCCACCAGCGCCACCGCCCTGTTCGGCGGGCTGACGCCCTATCTGGCGCACCACCTGCAACAGGCGACCGGCCTGACGGAAGTGCCCGGAATCATGATCGCGGTTGTGGCGCTGGGTTCGGGGCTTGCGCTGATGGTACTGTTGCCCACGCGCAAGGTCACGGGCTGAAGGCATCAACCGCGCGCCGCTGCGGTTCGTCCATGGTGGCATAGGCGCGCAAGGCCTGCTCCAGTTCCGCCAGCCCCTGCACCAGCCTGCCCTGCGCCATGCCGAAACCCAGGCGAATGTGGGCGGGCGCGCCCCAATAGTGCCCCGGCGCCACGATCACGTCGCGCGTCGCCAGCAGCCAGGCGGCAAAACCATCGGTGCGCGCCATGCCCTCAAGGCCGGGAAAGGCAAGGCATCCCCAAGGCGACAGGCAGCCCGACACCAGCCCTTCGCCCGCCATCCGGGTCAGCCAGTCCTCCATGATCGGACGGTTGGCATCAAGGATGTCCTGCGTGCGCGCCCGGAACCGGCGCCAGTCCCGCAACACCGCAAGGCCGATCGCATGGGACGCAGCCGAAAGCCCGGTATCGTGATGCACGCTGGCATGGCGCAGCCTTTGCGCCACGGGAGCGGAAGCCACGATCCAACCGCAGCGCAGCGACCCCAGGCCGAAAATCTTGGACAGACCCGACAGGCTGATGACCGCCGGCGATCGCAGCGCCGCCAGGCCTCGATCATCGGCAAACGCGCCATAGATCTCGTCCAGCACCAGCCAGATTCCGGCCGCCTCGCACAACTCGGCCAGCGCAGCCAGATCGCTATCCAGCAATGGCAGGCCGGTGGGATTGTGCAGGTGAGACAGCACAATCATCCGCGTTTTCGGGCGCAGGCGCTTGCGCAGATCGGCCAGATCGGGGCGCATTTGGGGGCCGCCGCGCACGAAGCCCTCGGCCTGCAGTCCGGCGGCCCGGGCCATGTCCTCGAACGGCTGATAACCCGGGCGCTCGATCAGCACATGGTCATTCCGGCGCGCCAGCGTGGCGAACACGAGCGCGAGCCCCGACGAAACGCCCGAGGTCGCGACGACGCGATCATCGCTGATGCCGTAGACATCGGCCAGATGCCGCCGGATCGCCATGCTGCCGCCGCCGAACACCGGCGGGAGGGAGGCCTGCCCGGAGCTGCCGAACGTCTTGCACGCGGCTTCGGCCAGCAACCCATCGGGCGCGCTGACGGAACTGTCATACAACGACAGTCCGCGCCTGTCCGAAACGTGATAGACCCAATCCAGATAGCGCAAGGCTTGGTCATCCCTCCTGCGAAAGCCTGTCACGCAAGCCTGAGGGCGGCTGCAAAGGCGCCGGTCATATGCGCTGACGGCGGACCGCGAGAGCTTGGTATGCAAGCGGCGACCGAACGGCAAGCCGCTTGCGAACATGGCTCTGCCGATGCTCCAGCGCCCGAAAGGCGTTTTCTCGTCAGCACTCCGGTCACCCGGCTTCACTTCTGCTGCGCGCGGATCGGGAGTGCCTCGGTCAAACGATGCCCTGGTTCCGGCGGACCAACATAGATCAGTACTTCGTCAATTGACGGAATAGCGCACAAAGCCGATACCCGTTGCCGGGAGCTTTCGCGTGGTGTCGCCCTCCCCCAATCCAAGTTGCATGTCATCGCCTTGTGCATCCGTCGGATTCCCATTCCACGGCGATGTGGAATAAATGCATGTCCACGACCTTGTTGAATCGACCGAAAATCCTTGTCGTTGAAGATGAATGCTTGATCGCGGAGGAGCTGCGGATCTGTCTGCTTGAAGCGGGGGCGGACGTGATCGGCCCAGTCGGTGTGCTCGAGGATGCCCTGAACCTTGTCGGATCGGAACAGGACATTGCCTGCGCCTTGGTCGATATTGGGCTGGAGGGCGGCATGACGTATGCCCTCGCCGAATACCTCGACGAACGCTCCATCCCCTATCTGTTCACAACCGGATATTCCCCTGCGGCAATTCCCGATCGGTTCGACGGGATAGGGAACTTCCAGAAGCCGATACGAATGCCGGCATTGCTGCGCGGGATTGGCGATCTGATCGATGCGTAAAGGACGAAAGCCCTTTTCGGGCTGGCCCGGCCAGCAGGCGGTGATCCTTCCTTCGATCCCGATGCCGATCGCCGCAGAGAAATGACCCGCGCGCGATAGGCAAAACGGCAGACAACCCGGCAAGACTGAAGGCTTCAATCGTCGCGGAGGCCGAACCGGTCTGCCTCGTCATCATGCGTGGGCTCGCCGTCATAAGCCGTGTAGTCAAGGCGCCCGGAGCGAAGCATTTCGTTCATGCGATCGACCGTGTCAGGCGTATCCTCCGCTACCAGCGGAGCATTTCTGGACCGCAAGCGGGCGCGCTCCGCCCCTGTCGCCTCGGCTTCCTCGGCATGGTTGTGAACGACGACCGGGTGGCTTTGCTGATCTTGGTCAGTATGCCGGTCCTGATGCTTTCTGCCGACTTTCGGTTCGTCCGTCATCGATGCTCTCCAAACTAAAACGGGTATCGTCCCCAAGGTCCGCACCCGGCGAATGGGCCGCTTGTGCAAGCCATCAACAGGGCAGAAAGCCCCGCGATCCATCCGGCCAGCCATTGCTAACGCATGTGTGTGTTCCTTTTCCGTGGCATCGGCGGAACCGGATGGTGCGTTCTTCGCTTTTCCCGCATGGATAACAGGGATCCGGTTGCGGCCGGGAGCATCGACGAAGCGGGCCTGGTCTACAGTGCCGACATCGGAGCCGGCATCACGCGCCGTCGCCGGGGCAAGGGCTGGAGCTATCGCGACCCGAAAGGCCAAGCCATCCCGGAAGGTGCAACGCTCCGGCGGGTCCGGGCGCTCGCCATACCACCGGCGTGGACCGAAGTTTGGATATGTCCTCGGAGCAACGGCCATATCCAGGCAACCGGGCGGGATGCCCGCGGTCGCAAGCAGTACATCTATCACCAGGATTTCCGGGCGTGGCGCGATGAGGCCAAGTACGCGCACATGCTGGACTTCGGGCGGCGGCTTCCCAGAATTCGTGGTGCTGTCGACGCGCATATGCGACTGGCCGGCCTCCCGCGCGCGAAGGTTCTGGCCACAGTGGTCTACCTGCTTGAAAAAACCCTGATCCGGGTCGGCAATGCCGAATATGCCCGCGCCAACCGCAGCTTCGGACTGACGACGCTGGGCAGGCGCCATGTGCGGGTCGAAGGCGGGGAACTGCGGTTCCGCTTCCGGGGCAAGAGCGGCAGGCAGTGGAACCTGCGCCTTCAGGACCGACGCGTCGCGCGCATCGTGCGGCAGTGCCAGGAACTGCCGGGGCAGCGCCTGTTCGAATATGAGGATGGAGAAGGACAAATCCGCGCGGTGTCGTCGGAGGACGTCAATCTTTACCTGCGCGAAATCGCCGGCATCGATGCCACCGCGAAGGATTTCCGCACATGGGCGGGAACGATGATGGCCGCCCGTATCCTGGCGCTGGCCGAACCGTGCGAAAGCACGGCGGCGGCCACTCGTGCCGTCCGCGATGCCGTGACGGCGGTGGCGTCGGCGCTTGGGAATACGCCGGCTGTTTGCCGGAAATGCTATATTCACCCGGCGGTAATCGACGCATGGATGGACCAGCGTCTCACGCCGTTGCCCGGCGCAAGGCAGCAGGCCGCTCCGACAGGACGGGAGCCGCAGATCAAACCGGCGCTCAGCACGCTGGAGCGATCCGTCCTGCGCCTGCTTAGCCGTTGACGGTTCAGACTTTGGGCAGATCCTGTTCGGCCTTGCCCCAATCGCGCAGCTTCTTCCCCGTGGCGCGTTCGACCAGTTCCTGTTCGTCGGCGAGGGTGAACATCTGCGCCGACGGCGCCTCTTCCAGTTCCCGCCAGCTGACCGGCGTGGCCACCGGTGCGCCGGGGCGGGCACGAACCACATAAGGCAGGACCGAGGTCGATCCGCGCTGGTTGCGCAGCCAGTCGATGAAGATGCGGCCTTTCCGCTTCGCCTTGCTCATGGTCGCGATATAGCGGTCGGGAGCGTTCTCGCTCAGGGCATGGGCGAAGCGGCTGGCGAAGTCCTTTACCTCCGGCCATTCCGCCGAGGGCCGCAGCGGCACGACCACATGCACGCCCTTGCCGCCGGACAGCATGGCGAAGCTGATGAGCCCGATGTCGGCAAGATTCTCCCGCAGGTCGATCGCGGCCCGGCGCACGTCGGCGAAATCGAGGCCTTCATCCGGATCGAGATCGAACACCATCCGGTCGGGGCGTTCGAGATCGTCGATGGTGGAGCCCCAGCCGTGGAACTCGATCGTGCCCATCTGCACGCAGGCTTCGATGCCTTCCAGGTCCTCGACATAGAGGTAGTCGCCCTCCCCGCCGTCCTTCTCGCGGATCGGAACATGATGCACGGCGGAACTGAAGCCGCCCTTGTCGTGCTTCTGGAAGAAGCAGTGGCCGGACGTGCCCTGCGGACAGCGTACCAGGCTGACCGGCCGCCGGGCGAGCCAGGGCAGCATCGCCTCGCCCATCGCCGCGTAATAGTCCGCCAGCGCGCCCTTGGTCACGTTCGCGTCGGGGAAGATCACCCGGTCGCGGTGGCTGATCTCGAATGGCGGTTGCCCGATCCGTGTGCTCGGCATGTTCGTCTCCGGCCTCACCTCGCGGGCGGGCTTGTCCTGTCGCAGACCCAGAAAGCGCGCGTGCCGTACCCGCCCGCCGGCGGTACGCTCGGCGAAAGCCACTTCGGCGACCAGCGAAGGCTTGACCCATTCCGCCTCCCGCGCTTCGACGCGCGGCACTTCCGCTGCCGGCCGCTTGGTTTCCAGCCGCGCCAGGGCGTCCATCAGGCTGTCCGTGTTTCCGGCATTGAAGCCCGTGCCGACCTTTCCGGCATAGACCAGGCGGTCCTCCGCATGGTGCTGCGCCAGCAGCAGGTTGCGGACTCCCCGCCCGGCCGCCGTGCTGCGCGTCCAGCCGACCACGACGAATTCCTGCCGGTTGACGCATTTGACCTTGAGCCAGTTGTGCGTCCGCCCGGCCCGATAGGGCGCGTCTGCGCGCTTGGAGAGGATGCCTTCCTGCTCCATGTTGCAGATGGTTCCGAACAGCGTGGCGCCCGCCCCGGTCAGGTGATCGGCGACATGGACGTGCCCGGTCTCGGGGACATCCTTGAGCAGCGCCGCCAGCCGGTCCTTGCGCGTGATGTTGGCGTCGCCGGTCATGTCCTCGCCGTCCAGTTCGAGCAGGTCGAAGGCAAAGAGATCGAGCGTGCCGCCATCGTCCGCGTCCAGCCGTTGCTGGAGGAGCGAGAAGTCGGGATTCCCATCGCTGTCGAGCGCGACGATCTCGCCATCGATCAGTGCGGACGGCAGGTTCAATCCGGCCAGCTCGGTGGCGATGCCGCCGAACCGGTGCGTCCAGTCCAGTCCGCTGCGCGAATGGATTTTGACGTCCTTTCCCGCCACCGCAATCAAGCAGCGGTACCCATCGTACTTGATCTCGTGCATCCATCCGGCGCCCTTGGGCACCGCATCGACGGCGGTGGCGAGTTGCAGGGCGCGGAAAGCGGGCAGCTTGCCGACAGTGCCTTTTCTCCGGGCGCTTTTTACCCGTGCGCGCGGGGCTGGCTTGGCGATGCGCTCCGCCCGCCGCATCGCCGCGTCGAACGCCGCGCCTTTCTTTCCCTTCAGCGAGACCGGAGGTGTGTCATCGGCGATCGCGGCCATGGTGCGGCCGCTGTGGATGCTGGTCAGTTCCTGCCCGGTCAGATCTTCCGCGCCGCCGGCATAAGCGTCCTCGACTTTGCGCAGCAGCCAGTTCTCGCGCTTTTCCTTGCCGCGCGGCTTCAGCCGGATGAGGATCCATTCGCCTTTCATCCGCGCGCCGTGGAGGATGAAATGGAGGTGGCCTTCCTTCAGCCCCTCGGCGGCGGACTTGCCCGCAATCGGCTCCCACGTTCCTTCGTCCCACAGCATCACCGTGCCGCCGCCGTATTCGCCCTGCGGAATGACGCCTTCGAAGCCGGCGTACGAGACGGGGTGATCCTCCGTCCGCACCGCCAGCCGCTTGTCCGCGGGATCGGCGCTGGGGCCGCGCGTGACGGCCCAGCTCTTCAACACGCCGTCCATTTCCAGCCGGAAATCGAAATGCAGCCGCGATGCCGCATGCTTCTGCACGACGAAGCGGTGGCCGGACGTCTTGCCACTGGTCCTTCGGGCAGCTTTCCCCTCCGGTTCCCGCGTTCGCGAAAAGTCACGCCGGCTGTTGTAAGCTTCGAGCGGATCGGGCTTCGGCATCGGGTCAGGCCCGTTTGCGCGGGCGAGGAGCGGAGCGAGCCTTCGGCGTCCGTTTTCGCGCCGGATTCGGTGGCGCATCGTCCTTGCCTTCTTTCCCCACCGATTTCTTGAGCGCGGCCATCAGGTCGAGCACGTTGCCGCCACGGCGCGCGGGCTTGTCTTCGCTGGCCTCCTCGACGATCCGTCCGCCCTGCGCCTTCTTCTTTTCGATCAGGCGCAGCAGCGCGTCTTCGTAGCGGTCGTGAAAGCGTTCCGCGTCGAAGGGAGCGGTCTTCCGATCGATCAGCGTTTCGGCAAGGTCGAGCAGTTCCGGATCGGGCTTGCCGTCGGGAACATCGCGGAAATAGCCCTGCGCCCGGCGCACTTCGTCGGCATAGCGCAGCGTTTCAAGCATCATGCCGCGCCCGCAAGGCTTCAATGCCACCAGGTATTCCCGCCCACGCATGGCGAGTTGCCCGATGCCGACGCGCCGCGTGCGCCGCAGCGCCTCGCGCATCACCACGAACGCCTCCCCGGCCAACTCATCCGCCGGCACGACGTAATAGGGCCGCTCGAAATACAGAGCGTCGACCTCATCCGCGCTCACGAACTGAATCAGGTCCAGCGTCTTCTTGCTTTCGAGCTTCACGCCCTCGATTTCCTCGGGCTCCAGCAGGACGTAATCGCCCTTGTCGATTTCATATCCCTTCACGATGTCGTCGGCGTCGACCGGGCCAAGGCCGGGCACAACCTTTTCATAGCGGATGCGCTTGCCCGTAGGCTCGTGAATCTGGTGAAACGCGATCTGCGAGCCGCTTTCGGTCGCGGGATAGATTTCGACCGGGATCGAAACGAGCGCCAGCCTGATCTGGCCCTGCCAGTATGGTCTTGCGGGCATGTTCTGGCCTTCCGTTGCCTTCGCCAAACAATGCCCCAGCAATGCTCAGGTTCCGGGCGACCACGGCCTCTTGCCCATGCGCGCCGATCCTAACCTGTGACAGGAAAGCGGAAATCCCCCGTGGCGGACGGATTGTTTCCATTTCCGTCATCCAGCAACCGCGAAAGAGGGAACCATGCCCGCCCGGTCCGTACTCGTCAGCCCCTATCGACTGGTCGAAAACACGCTTGCCGGCATCTGGAACTCGTTTTTCAGCATCCTGCCCAATATCGTCGGTGGGCTGGTCTTCCTGCTGGTGTGCTGGGGCATCACGCGGTTGATCCGCCGCTGGATCTGTTCGTTGACCGCGCGCCGCAACCGCTCCGATCTCGGCGGCTTGCTATCGTCGATCGCGACCATTTCGATGATGACGCTTGCTGTGCTCGTCGCGATGGCGATCGTGTTTCCCAGCGTCTCCCCCTCGGGCATCCTGTCCACGCTGGGCATCGGATCGGTCGCCATCGGTTTCGCGTTCCGCGATATTCTCCAGAACCTGTTCGCCGGCATCCTGACCGTTATCAACCAGCCCTTTGCACGGGGCGACATCATCGCCGTGGCCGGGGCGGAAGGCGAGGTCGAACGAGTGGAGGCGCGGGCCACGATCATTCGTACGGCCGACGGCCGCCTCGTCGCCATGCCCAACGCCACGATCTACACCTCGCCGTTGACGATCGACCCGGTCGACGGGCCCCGCCGCGATCAGATTTCCGTCACCGCGCCAGGCGGCGAGGACATGGGCACGCTTATCGCCACCCTTCGGCAACGGTTGAAAGGCCTGGCGGGCGTGCTTGACCAGCCCGCCCCCCAGGTGATTTGCGAGGGCGTGGCGGGACCGGACGTGCAACTCGTGATCCGGTGGTGGACGGCTGCCAAAGGCGAGCGGCGCCAGGATACGCATTCCGCGGTGGTCAATGCCGTTATCGGGATCGTAAAGTGATGCGCCGATCACGGCGACGTGACGTGATCGGCGCGTCGGTGCGTGCAACGCGGAAAAGGCGCTAGACGCCAGACCCGGCCTTACCGCTTGATAATCAGCGAAGCCGGACGCTTGCGTGGGGTCCACTGCCCACGGCCCGGGAAATTCTTGAGAATCTCGCCGTCCCACAACCGGGCCACGCGGCGGCGCAAACGCCAGCGGCCATCTTCGCCCTTCACGGCGTGATCCTCGTAATAGCCGGCAAAGCGCAGGTCGAACGGCGTATCGCCGGCGCACTCGGTCACGAACGCGAACGATCGCATTTTCACCGTGCCGTCTTCCTGCGGCATGTACTGCACCTGTGACACATGGTGCTGGCGGCCGGGAAATCCTTCGGCGTTGCGGTAGTGCTCGGCGATTCCGCGAATGCCGTCATGGCCTTCCCAGATGTCAGGCTCTTCGAAAACCTCTTCGACCATGCGGGCGTCGGGCGTGAAGCAGGCAACCAGACCTTCGACGTCCCCAGTGTCCAGAGCCCAGGCATAGGCAGCGAGCAGGTCCTCCAGTGCAAAGCGATCCTCAACCGAAAGAGCCATCGTATTCCTCTCCATTCTGTTGACACAACCGTAACGATCGTTATTTTCAAATGCAAGAGGTAGCCTGAAATCGCAAAGGAGTTCCAAGGTGCAAAGCCGCACGGGATGCACGGCATCTTCGGCGAAAGCAGCCGTATGTGGCGTGAAAAAGTTGCTCCGCGCTGCGCCCCCATTCCAGAAATTCCAGCAAACCGATACAGAAAGACGCAGCGCGTGAGCGAAACCGATATAATCGTGATTGGCGGCGGATCGGCCGGCGCGGCAATGACCGGCCGCCTTGCCGAGGCCGGATTGAATGTAACGCTCGTTGAAGCGGGTGTGTCCGATCAACATTTCCGTTCCCGTATCCCGGCCCTGACCAGCTCGATTGTCCAGAACCCCGCTTTCGACTGGTGCTATCAGGTCGAACCCGACGAATCCCTGGGCGGCCGCGCGGACATCTGGCCGGCGGGCAAGCTGCTGGGCGGCGGCAGCGCATTGAACGGGATGATGTTCATCCGCGGGCACCGGTGGGACTATGATAACTGGCGCGCGCTGGGCGCCGCCGGCTGGGACTACGAGTCCGTCCTGCCCTACTTCCGGCGCATGGAGGACAACGAACGCGGCGCGGATGCCTGGCGCGGGACAGGCGGCCCCATCTCCGTCTCCGAAGGGCGCGCGCGCTATCCCATTACCGACGCATGGATCGCCGCCGCCGAGCAGACCGGCATCGAAAGGCGCGACCTGAACGGCGAAAAGGCCGAAGGCGTCGACTATGTGCAAGTGTCGCAGCGGGACGGCACGCGCTGTTCGTCGGCGCGCGGTTATCTTCATGACTTCAAGGGATCTACCCCGCCGCGCACATTGCTGGGCGCGCAGGTTCTTCGCGTCCTGATCGAACACGGGCGAGCCGTGGGCATTGCCTATCTTCAGGACGGATCGGAGAAGACCCTGCTCGCCCGGCACGGCGTCGTGCTGAGTGCCGGCGCGATGAACACACCCCGGTTGCTAATGCTTTCCGGTGTCGGCCCGGCAGATCACCTTGCCGAAGTCGGCGTACCGGTGATGTGCCATCGCGAAGGCGTGGGCCGCAACCTGCAGGATCACGTGGGCACGCATATCGTCAACGCCGTGAGCGCGCATACCCTGAACGACGATGCACGAGGACTGCGTGGCGCGCTGTCCGTATTCCGTTACGCGCTATCGCGGCAAGGTGCGCTCAGCACGTCCATCGGCCACGCCCAGGCGTTCGTGAAGAGCCGCTCCGGCCTGCCGGCCCCCAACCTCCAGCTGTCCTTCGCCGCCTTCGCGTTCGACTTCGACGACCAGGGCAGGCTCATGCTGCGGAAAAACGCTTCGGTCTCGACCCTGGTCGGCCTGATGCGCCCCAGCTATCGCGGGCGGATCACGCTGAAGTCCGCCGATCCCATGGCGCCGCCGGTGATCCACCATCAACAGCTTTCGACCGACGACGATGTCGACCAGATCGTCGAAGGCATCGCGATGGCACGGAACATCCTGGCGCAAACGCCGATCGCACCGTTTGTCACCGAGGAACTGCGGCCTGGCCCAGCTCTGACCGGCAAGGATGAGTTGCGCAGCTATGTCCGGGCGGCGGCCATCCCGATGTTCCATCCAGTCGGCACCGCCAAGATCGGCGCCGCCACGGATCCGATGGCGGTGGTGGACCCCGACCTGCAGGTGATCGGCGTAAACGGGCTGTGGGTCGCGGACGCGTCGATATTTCCGTCCCTGCCTGCCGGCAACACCAACGCCACTGCCATCATGGTGGGCGACAAGGGGGCCGACCACGTCCTCAAGACCCTGCGGCGCAACACCTGAAACAGCATTTCCCTGCATGAGAGGATCAAGCCCATGGCGAGTTTCCCCGAGACAATTCACTTCACTGGCCTGAACACCCCGGTCCGCCTGGAATGGTCGGCGCACGATCTGGACGTGGTCGGCGAGATCCCGCGGGAAATCGACGGCGCCTTTTTCCGGGCCGTTCCCGACCCGGCCTACCCGCCCAAGTTCGAGGACGAGATCGTCCTTTCGGGCGACGGCATGGTCTCGAAGTTCGGCATCCGCGACGGCAAGGTGAATTTCGCGATCCGCTACGTCGAAACGGCGCGCTACAAGGCCGAGAAGGCCGCGGGACGCGCCTTGTTCGGCAAATATCGCAACCCGTTTACCGACGACGCGGAAGTCCAGGGGATCGAGGGCACGGTGTCGAACACCACGCCCGTCTGGCATGCCGGCCGCCTGTTCATGACCAAGGAGGATGGCCTTGCCTACGAGATCGATCCCGAAACGCTCGCAACGATCGGGCGCTGGGATTATCACGGCGCGCTGAAATCCAAGACCTTCACGGCGCATCCCCGCGTCGATGCCGAAACAGGCGAGATGTTCTTCTTCGGCTACGAGGCCGGCGGCCTGTGTACGGCGGACGTGGCCTATTGCATCGCCGACAAGGACGGCAACCTGGTGTCCGAGCAGTGGTTCCAGCAACCCTATTGCTCGACGATCCATGATTTCACGATCACCCAGAAATACGCCGTCTTCCCGATCTTTCCGACCACGACGGACCTCGAACGCGTCAAGGCCGGCGGCCCGCACTGGGCGCACCAGCAGGATCTGGAAAGCTGGGTCGGCATCATGCCGCGCTATGGCAAGGTAGAGGAAATGCGCTGGTTCAAGGGACCGAAGGGCGTTTCCGCGTTCCATTTCGTGAATGCCTACGACGATGGCGACAAGGTCCACCTGGACATCTGCCTGTCCGACACCAACGCGTTCGCCTTCATGCGCGAGGCAGGCGGCGTCCACCGCGCGCAGAACGAACTGGGCGGCGGGTTGACCCGCTGGACCTTCGATCTCGCCAGCGAGGGCGAAGGCTTCGAATCGCGCCTTATCGGCCCGCCGGGCGATATGCCCCGGCTGCGCGATGCCGATCAGGGCCGCGCCTATCGCGCGGCCTGGTACCTCACCATCAATCCGCAAGGTGGACCACCGCTCCCCGGCGGTCCGGTTGGCGCCGCCTTCAACGCGATGCTCCGCGTGGAGCCCGGCAATGGTCGGCTGGACATGATGCCGCTCGAGTTCGGCATGGCCATCAGCGAGCCGGTGCACGTCCCCTCGTCACAGGCCGATCACGAAGGCTGGCTGCTCGCGGTGGTCGATCGCCAGATCGAACCCAATCGCTTCACATCCGAGCTTTGGATCGTGGACGCGGGCAACATCGCGGCCGGACCGGTCGCCCGGGTAACGGTTCCCGTTCCCTTGCGCGCGCAGGTCCACGGCGCCTGGGTTTCGAGCGAGCGGCTCGCTGAGGCACAGGCCCACGCGCAAGCCGCCTGAAGCAAAGGAGGGAAGCGCGTTTGCGTTTCCCCCTTCCTGTTTGTTGTATCCCTCGCAAAAAACGAGGCATTCCCACCCCCAACCCCTCCCGCAAGCGGGAGGGGAGCGAGACTTGCGTCGCCGACGGCGACGTTAGTCGCAGCGGGGTGGGCTTTCCGCGCTCCCTTCTTTCCAGTGGAAACAGAAAAGCGCCCGGCAGGTCATTCCCGCCGGGCGCTTTTGTGGCAGACGCGTGCGCGATCCCGCTAAGCGACAGCGTCCGCTTCGGCCATCGCTTTCGCGATGCGTAGGGCGCGAGAGATCAGCAGTGCCCCGACGATGCACAGACAGGCGGGCGCCACGGCGAGCACGAAAAACAGCGACGTGCTGGCTCCGGCTCCGATCACAAGGCCTCCCAGCATCGGCCCGCCGATCGCGCCAAGCCGCGCGACGGCAACCGCGATGCCGATGGCGGAGGAGCGCAGATGCGGCGGAAAGAAACCGACCGCCACCGCCATGACGACAAGGTGCGCGGCCGAGATGCCGCCCCCCGCGACCAGCAGCAGGACGCCCCAGCTCCACAGACCGGGCGCAACCACGCCCAGCAGCAGCAGCGCCACGACCGCGCTCGAGTAGGTCCCGACAATCGCCGGAACCGCCCAGCCGCGATCGAGTAGCAGGGAAAGGCCCAGACCGATCGTCAGCCCGCCGAACTGGATCAGGGAAAGGAAGCGCGATGCGGTATCCATGCTGAACCCCGCAAGCGGCAGGATCGTGGGCACCCAGCTCGTCACATAATAGAGCACCAGCGCATTCACCGCATAAAGACCGGCGAACAGGACCGTCGAAAAGAGCAACGGCGGGCTCAGCAACTGGACGAAGGCGATGGAGTTCTTCTTCTCACGCGGTTGCTGCGCGCGGTTTCTGAACGTGGGCGATTCCGGCAGTTGCCAGGCCAGCACGCCCAGCAGGACGAGCGTCGCCGCGCCGCCCGCCATGAACAACGCCTGCCATCCCCCGGCGGCGATGAGCGGCGGGGCAAGCAATCCCGCCACGATGCCGCCGGCCGAAATGCCCATGGAGACGACGGTCAGCGTCCGCGCGCTTTTGCCGGGCGGCGCCAACTCGGCCACGAGCGCGGTCACGTTTGGCAAGCACGCGCCCAGCGACAAACCGGTGGCAAGCCTCCACAGCGTAAATCCCGTAACCGTCCCCCCGGCGGCCGTCCCCAGCGACGTGAACGCCATCAGGGCGGACGCGGTAAGAATGACAGGCCTGCGCCCCACGCGATCGCCGATTGGCGCGATCAGCACGGCGCCCAGCCCCAGCCCGAGCAACACCGCCGAAAGCGCCACGCCGAAGGATTGTGGCGGCACGCCCAGTTGAGCCGACAAATGCGGCACAACCAGCGGCAGGGCATAGAGGTCATAGCCATCGATGCACATGACGAGCGCGCACAGCAGCAGCGGCAGAAATGCCCGCGCCCCGGCGGAAGGTGTTTCCGATTTCACGATCATCAATTCCCCGTAACGTTGCCGGGGATATCCTTTTCGATATCCACGTAGCGCCCTGCCAGCGCATCGTGTTCGCCGGCGGCCAAAGCCACGGCGAACAGGCGGAGCCGCGCCATGCCTTCCGCACTTTCCTCTTCGGTCGTCGCTTCCAGCAGCGAAACCAGCGGCTTCGCGAAGGCGCGCGCCTGCTCAGAACGCAGCGTTTCTTCCGCCATCGCCGTCATGATCGTGCCCGGCTGGATCGCGAACGCCCGGACGCCGGCATCCTTCTGCTCGACATCGATATGCTCGGTCAGGCGGATGAGGCTCGCTTTCGCCACGGCATAGGCCGAGGCGAACGGCGCCACGAACGTGCCGGCCTGCGAAGCGATGTTCAGTATCCGCCCGCCCCCGTTCGCGATCATGTCCGGCAAGGCGGCCGAGATGCACAACAGCGCGCCCAGCACGTGAACGCTCTGCGTATCCCACCAGGCCTGCGTATCGACCAACCCGGCGGGGCCAAGCGGCCCCTGCACGCCGGCATTGTTGACCAGCAGGTTGGGCACGCCGAAAGCGGCCTTCGCCTCGGCATAGGCCGCCGCCACGCTCTCGCGATCGGTGACGTCGCAGCGGACCGCCAAGGCCCGTCCGCCGGCAGCCCCGATGGACGCGACCGTTTCCTCGACTTGGGCCATGGTGCGCGCCGCCACGGCCACCGCCGCGCCAGCCTCCGCCAGCGCGGTGGCGATGCCGGCACCCAGCCCACGCCCGCCGCCAGTCACGAAGGCGACCGTGTTCGCCAGCCGTGCGCTCACGGTCGATCCCAGGGCGATGGCATGTGGTAGGGAACCGTGATGAAGTTCGCCTCGATCTGGCGCAGCGCCCCGTCCTCGATCTTGAACAGTTCGGCGAGATAGAACGTGTGCGGACGCCGGATCAGCGACGAGACATGCTCGCCATTGGTCAGCGTGTATTCCGCCAGCCGGCCGCAATGGTCGATAAAGCCATAGGCCATCACCAGCCCGCGCTCCTCGTCGATCAGCGGATAGCGCCGCCCCCGCAGCCGATCGTCATAGCGGTACCAGCCGAGCTTGAACTGCTCCTCGCAGGGGAGGCCCGCTATCGGCAGGATGAAATCGGGATTGTTGGTGGTCTGCACGCCGTTTTCCACGCGGTTGCAATCGGGATGAAAGCGCGTGAAAATCTGCCCGTCGTTCTGCTCCAGCGTGTTGAAATAGCCATCGGCGATGGCCAGTAACCGCTCGCGGCTCATCCGTTCCGCCTCCGGTACGAAGGCTTCCATGATGGGCTTGCGCTCGAACCTGGGGTTGGGAAACTTCAGTGCTTCGTCGCTGTCGCGCACGACCAGCACTTCCACCTCGTTGATCGCGCCGGACGGGTCCACCCCCAGCCGGAACGTGACGGCCGATTCCTCGACCGTTTCGATCACGGTCGTGAACAGGCCGACGTGCCCGGTACGAACGTCGGCGAACCGCAGGTCGTAGTCGCCCCGCCCCGTGGCGGTGCCCCACAGCCCGTCGCCGATCATCAGGGCGACATTGTTTTCCGTGGAACGCACATCGTCGGCCCAGCGCAGCCGGCCCGGATCGCGCGCGACGATCGCCTCCATGAACTGGTCCATGACGGCATAGAGCGCCGCCCGCTCGTGGATGAAAGGCACCGCGCTTACCATGCCTTGCCACTCACCGGATTTGCATAGTGGAAGGGCGGAACGAAAACCTCCGGGAACGCTTCGTAATCGTGGGTCGCCGGGCGATCCGGTTGAAGGCCATCGATGTTGCGCACCATGGGCACGCCGCCGTGGTTGGGGCCGCGATCGAATTCGCAGTAGAACGTGATGAAGGCGTGCAACGACTGGATGCGCCAGACGCCATCGATCAGGCGATAGCCGTTTTCGTAAACCGCTTCGCCCCAGCGGGCCTCTCCGCCCAGCCAGGCGATGAGAATGAACGCGCGCCACCGACCCTGCGCCCGCTGCCGGTCGGGGTCGATGTGAATCACCGGCTGCAACTGCATGTGGTTGAACAGGACGCCGCGTTCGTAACGCGGCAGCGCGTGAAGATACTGCCGCACCCGGTCCTGCCCGATATAGACGCCCCGCCCCGCGATTTCGAGCGTGCCGTCCGGCGCGAACATATCGGCCGCCTCGTCCCACAGCCCCTTGTCGACATAGTAGCCGTAGGCCGCCTGCAGATTGCAGATCGCCAGATGGGATTCCGCGATCGACGCCTTCCGCTTCAGCGCGCCGACCTCGTCCCTCAAGGCATCGATCGACTCGCGCAGCGCTGCGATTTCATCAGACATCCGAACTCTCCTGCTGGTCGCTTGGGCGACAATCTCGTTGCGCCTCATCGTAACGTTCGTTATGATTATTGCAAGAACCTCGATGACTTTATCGAGACGAAGGAGAGAATGGGAAATGACCCCTGATGGCATCCGGATAACGCACCCCGACAAGCTTTTCATCGACGGACAATGGGTTCGTCCGGCGCGGGGCGGCGCGATCGCAATCACCTCGCCCAACAGCGAGGAGGTTGTCGCGCGCGTGGCGGAAGCCTCCAGCGAAGACATGGACGCCGCCGTGGCGGCCGCCCGGCGTGCGTTCGACAACGGCGGTTGGACCGGCCTGACTCCTGCCGAACGCGGCGCGTTTGTCCGCCGCTGGGCCGCGATTCTGGGCGAGCGCGTGGGCGAACTCTCGGCCGCGTGGACGGCGCAGGTCGGTGGCCTGGCCAGCTTCGCCCCGATCATGCACGGCGGGGGCGTGGCGACGCTGGATTTCATCGCCTCTCTCGGCGAAAGCTACCCGTTCGTGGAACGGCGACCGAGTTCGCAAGTCGACACCGCGATCGTCGTGCGCGAGCCCGTGGGCGTCACCGCATGCATCGCGCCGTGGAACGCACCGTTCAGCACGATGTCGAGCAAGGTGGCCTACGCCCTCGTCGCGGGTTGCACGGTCGTTATGAAACCGTCGCCGGAAACGCCGCTCGAAGCCTACATCATGGCGGAAGCAGCGGAAGCCGCCGGGCTGCCGGCGGGCGTCCTCAACCTCGTGTGCGGCGATCGCGATGCGTCCGACCATCTCGTCAACAATCCGGACGTGGACAAGGTCAGCTTCACCGGCTCCACGGCCGCCGGCAAGCGCATCGGCCAGGTTTGCGCCAGCCGCGTCGCGCGCTGCACGCTGGAGCTCGGCGGCAAGTCGGCGGCCATCGTGCGCGATGACTTCCCGATCGAGGTTGCCGCCGCGATCCTGGGCAACACGATCACCGTGATGTCGGGCCAGGTCTGCGCCATGCTGAGCCGCGCGATCGTACCCCGGAAGCGCCATGACGAACTGGCCGATGCCATCGCCCGCGTGATGCAGGGCATCAAGATAGGGCACAGCGACGCGCCCGACACGCAGCTTGGCCCGCTCGCCATGAAGCGCCAGCTCGACCGGGTGGAGGAATATATCGCGCTCGGCCGCGAGAGCGCCGATCTCGTGACGGGCGGCGGCCGCCCCTCCAGCTTCAACAAGGGCTACTTCATCGAACCGACGCTGTTCGCGAACGTCGACAACCGCAGCCGCATCGCGCAGGAAGAGATCTTCGGGCCGGTCCTCGCCTTGATCCCGGCGGAAGACGAGGAAGATGCGATCCGCATCGCCAACGAAAGCAGCTACGGCCTGAACGGCTCGGTCCTGACCCACGACGCCGACGCGGCCTACCGCATCGCGCGGCAGATGCGGACGGGAGGCGTCGGTCAGAACGGCATGCGCCTGGAATTCGGGATGCCGTTCGGCGGCTTCAAGCAATCGGGAATCGGGCGCGAAGGCGGCGTGGAAGGGCTCCAGCCCTATCTGGAAACCAAGTCCATCCTGCTGGATGCCGCGCCCGCGGGCCTCTGATCAAACGCAGTGAGGGCGGACGACCGGAAGTCGCCCGCCCTCACCTGCATTCACGGAAGAATGGCCCGTCCTCGGATCACCGGACAGGACGGGCCAGGTCTTCAATCTTCCAGCGGCACCGCGTTGATGATGTGCGCCTGCGTGTATTCAAGCAGCCCGGCTTCGCCGAGTTCACCGCCGATGCCGGATTGCTTCGATCCACGGAACGGGATGTTGGCATCGATCGCAAGGTGCTGGTTCACCCATACGGTGCCCGTATCGATGCGCTTGGCCACTTCCGTCGCCCGGGCGACGTCCCTGCCCCATACGGTGCCGCCAAGGCCATAGTCGCTGTCGTTGGCGCGGGCGATCACGTCTTCGATATCATCGTATTGGAGCACCGGCAGCACCGGACCGAACTGTTCCTCGCGCACCAATGGCGCATCGTCGTCCAGATCGCGAACGATCGTGGGAGGGATGAAATAGCCCGGCCGATCCAGCGGCGCGCCGCCGGCAAGCACGGTGCCCTCGGCACGGGCGCTGTCCAGCAGTGATACGACCTTCTCGAACTGCATTTTGTTCTGAACCGGCCCGATCGTGGCGCCCTGCTTCGATCCGTCATCGACCACGGCTTCGTTGGCCAGCTTCGCCAGTTCGTCGCAGAACTCGTCGTACATGGACGACGGCACATAGGCGCGCTTGATGGCGACGCAGATCTGCCCGGCGTTGGCCATCGCGCCCTGATAGACCTTGCGCGCCACGGCCTGCGGGTTGACGTCATCCAGCACGATCGCGGCATCGTTGCCACCGAGTTCCAGCGTCACGCGCTTCACGCTGTCCGCAGCGGCCGCCATCACCTTCTTGCCGGTCGCGGTGGAACCGGTGAAAGCGATCTTGGCAATATCGGGATGCCCGGTCAGCAGCGGGCCCAGCTCGTTCTGGTCGCACAGCACGTTGAACACGCCGGCCGGCAGGATGTCCCTGGCCAGTTCACCGAACAGAAGCGTGGTCAGCGGTGTTGTGGGCGCAGGCTTCGCCACCACGCAGTTGCCCGTCACCAGCGCCGGCCCCAGCTTGTTCATCAGCAGGATCACCGGGAAGTTCCAGGGCGTGATCGCACCCACGACGCCGAGCGGCGTCCGGTGTTCCACAACGCTGTTGCCGCCTTCTTCCCGCAGGACCTTCGGTTCGACCCGCATGGCCGCGAAGGCGCGCAACGTGAACACGCTGCCCATGATCTCGTACATCGCCTGGTCGAGCGGCTTGCCCTGCTCGCTCGTCAACAGGCTGGCGAACTCGGCCGCACGCGCTTCGAGCGCATCGGCCAGCGCCACGACCAGCGCGGCGCGCTCTTCAACGGGCGTCGCGGCCCAGGCCGGGAAGGCGCGCCTGGCAGCCGCGACCGCTTCCTCAAGCTGGGCCGCATCGGCCTTCGGGCATTGCGCGAAGGTCTCGCCGGTAGCGGGATTGACGACGTCGAAGGTCGTTACCCCGTCCCTGGATTGGCCGTCGATCAGCAATTTGAATTCGTGCTTCATATTCGCTCTCCAGTTGGTGCCGCAACGGAACCAAAGCGTGGGCAGGTCGATGCCCATTCAGGCTTGGCGGTCCCGACGGCGTTAGGGCCGTGCCGGTTCCCTCGCTCCGGCCTTCTCGGATTCGATCCTTGATAGCGCGTCAGACACGCTGTTGGGATCAAATTTCAGCATGGCAGAGGATTTTAGCGCCGGGTCCCAATGTTCGGCGATTTTGCCGTTGGCAATCCGGAAGAGATCGAACCAGCTCGTCACGTACCCTTCGCCCTTGACGTCGCGCATCGGGCGCTGGGTGACGACCAGAACGTAATCGCGCTCGGCAATCAGGGTGATCAGCGGCAGGGTGATCGTCGGCTTCACGGGGCGTTCGGGCCGCGACCCCCGGATGAACCGCGCTAGCGCATCCCGCCCGGAAGCGACGTTCGGGTTGTGCTGCAGGTATTCCACGGTGAAATAGCGATCGACCAGATCGGCGCGCCCGCCAAGCAGCACTTCGCGATACATGTCGTAAACAAGCTTCTTGTTGGACGCGAGCACCGGATCGGGGCTGGCCAGCAGTGCGGCTTGCGCATCCTCTGTCTGGATGGACTGCGCCTGGCTTGACGGCGCTGCAGCACAGGCAAGCAGTGCCAGGACCGGGTAGAACTTCATGGGCAGCACCTCTTGCGCGACGCAGCGCGGCGGGGCCAAAGCCCCGCCGCCACTTTCCAGTAATGCCCCTCAGTACCGCGCGGTGAGCTGAACCGCGACCGTGCGAGGACGTTCAGCCAGGGCCGAAACCGATCCGTTGGCGCCGCTGACGGTCTGCCGGAAGCCGGCCGTGGCCTTGTTGGTCAGGTTCTGGCCGATAACCGCCAGGCCCCAGCGATCGTCCTTCGGACCGACGCTGACGCGAAGGTCGACTTTCGCATAACCCTTCTGCCGGATCAGATCGTCGGCCGTCGACGACTGGAAGTACCACGAGCTGAAGTAGAGCAGCGGCGATACCCGCACGTTCATGTCGCCCGCCGGGATCGTCGCGTCGAGGCGGAAATTGCCGGTCCATTCCGGGGCAAAGCCGCGCCGCTTGCCCGAAAGGTCCTGCCGCCGGCCAATGCAGCCCGAAGATGCGCCCAGCAGCGTCTGGATCGACGAACACGGCGCGCCGTTATAATTGCGATAGATCGCATCCAGATAGGCAAGGTCGGTGCTCGCGGTCAGCCAGCTCGTCATGCGCCAGCTGGCCGAAAGCTCGACACCCTGCGAGCGGGCGGACGCGGCGTTGGCCACGCTGACGCGCACGGTGCCGCTGGGCAGCGTTTCCGAAACCGATTCCTGCAAGCCCGAATAATCACCCCGGAACGCGCTCAGCGAGAAGGTAACGCGGCGATCGAACAGATTGCCCTTGATACCGACTTCGTAAGCGTTGACCGTTTCCGGGCCGAAATCGCCACCGGCCGAACCGCCGCTGTAGCCACCGGCCTTGAAGCCCTTGGTATAGCTCGCATAGGCGGTGACATCCGGCGTCGCTTCGAACTGCAAGCTCACCGACGGCATGAGCTTGTCATCCTTGCGGTGCGGATTGGCGAAGTTCTGGTTGTTCGAGCCCAGGATCGTGTTCAGCGTATCGCTGACCTGCTGGCTCGCCGGCACGAAGTTTTCCGGGGTCGGGTAGTTCGGGTCCGCCGTGCCGTTGCGCAGGAAGCGGAAGCCGTCCTTCTCCACCACGGAATAGCGCAGGCCGAGGTTCAGCTTCACCCGGTCGATCGGCCGGATCGTGGCGGCGCCGAACACCGACTTGGTGGTCGCATCCTCATGCACGGTCAGGCGCCCGGCAACCGGCGTCTGCGCGGTATAGGGCGGAGCCGAAGCACCGAAGGGCGCGAAGAAGAAGCCGGTCACGCCGTTGTTGCGCATCTTGCTGCTCGAATAGTAGCCGCCCAGCTGCCACTCGAAGAAGCCACCCGTCGGCGATGCAAGGCGGATTTCCTGCGACCACTGGCGGAACGTTTCGCGCTGGAACACCGGAAGCAGGCTGCCGCCACCGATGCCGGGCACGGGCGACGGAATAAGCTGCTGCAGATATTCGGTATTGTGGTTGAAGAAACCCGTAATCGACGTGAGCGTATAATCACCCATGCTCAACGCGTTGGTCCAGCCCACTTCATTGAACGCGTAGTCGAGCTTGCCGGGACGGCTGGAGTTCCGCCAGTTGAGCTTGTCATCAACTGCGGTTCCGTTGGCCGCGATGTAATTCGCGCAGCTTCCGCCCACCGGGAACGGCGCGGGCGGCGGGCAGCTTTCCAGCTCGAACGGCAGGAAATCGTCCGAAGTCGTCTTGCCGGTGTCGTAGCGCAAGTCCGACCGGAAGTTGGACGAAGGCGTGAAGGCCAGCGAAATGCGGCCGACACGGTTGCGTTCGTGCGGAGCGTCCTTGCGCGTGAACGCGTTCTTCACATAGCCGTCCATACCGGACAGGCGGCCGGCAGCACGCACGCTGAACATGTCACCCACCGGCACCGTCACACCGGCTTCGACGTTGTATTCGCCATAGCTGCCGTAAAGCGCCGATCCGTTGGCAGCCAGTTCCTTGCCGGGCTTGCGGGTCGTGATGTTGAGCGCGCCGGCGATCGCGTTGTTGCCGAAGAAGGTCGTCTGCGGCCCCTTGAGCACTTCCACCCGCTCGACATCGAACAGCGCGGCGCGAATGGCGCGCGGACGCGAACGGTAAACGCCGTCAACGAAGGTCGCCACCGACTGTTCGAACCCGGTATTGTTGGACGAACCGATACCGCGAATGTTGAGCTGGTCGAACGGCCCGGGCGTGATCCGGACGTTGGCCAGACGATCGGCGACCGCGGACAGGTTGGTCAGGTTATCCCGCGCCAGTTGCTCGCCACCCACCACAGACACGGAAATCGGCACGTCCCGCAGGCGCTCCGTGCGCCGCTGAGCGGTGACGACGATATCGCCGGACGTTGCTTCTGCTTCGTCAGCCTGCGGCGAAGAAGCTTCGTCCGCTGCGGCAAATGCCTGACTCGACACAGAAATAGCAGCGGCGATGACCATGGCACTGGCGCACGCCCGCAAAAGTTCAGTTTTCATGTTACCTCCCCATATATCACATGATGATTGTTCGCCGGATGGCTGGCGGCGGTGTGGCCGCAAACCCCGGTCAATCCGAAACGTGCCGGCCGTCAGGCGACGCCGGCGACCGCGACATCACGCGACGCGCAGCCATCGGCCGCCCCGCATTTTGCGCGAAACGAACGGCACCGTTCAGAAAAGCGCCCGATAGGAACCTGTGTCGCTCTCATCACACCCTCTCCTTGCCCTCCACTTTGAAAGTGGTTTGAAGCCAGTTCGAGATTGATATAACGATCGTTACGATTGGTCAATCGAGCACGTGCCAGATTTCTGATCGCATCATCGGCGCTTGGGAATCTCGCCAAGTGCCGGAACCCTAGGGAGAGAACACGCCATGCCGCCGAGAACCGCCGGAATTACTGAATCCCAAAGCCCGGAATACGCCGCCCGCACCGCGCGAAATCGCGCGCTCCTTCTGGATTTCGTACGGCTTTACTACGATGAAATGAAGGTGCGTGAAGCCTTCGAACGTTACGTTCATCCTGACTATATGCAGCACAACCCCGCCGTCATCGATGGGCGGGAAGCCGCGATCGCGCACCTGGAAGGACTGCTCGCACGGCCGACGGTCAGCATGGACGTCCGCCGCATCCTGGTGGATGGCGATTACGGATTCGTCCATCTGATTGGCCGCCAGGGGCCGGAAGATCCCGGACACGCGCTGATGAACATTTTCCGATTCGCGGACGGGCTCATCGTTGAGCACTGGGATGTGGCGCAGCCCGTTCCCGCCACCACGGCCAGCGGCCGCGGCATGGGTTAAGCGGCGCCCCCCACCCGGGACATACGCGCTGGGGTGCCCATCCGGCCTCACCGCCCCCTTCCCTCAATGGCGATGCGGCAAGCCATCGCCATTGAACGGGTTCACTCCTCGGGCTGATGGTCCAGCCGGGTATTCTCCAGAAACAGGGACCGGCCCTGCTCATCCTTAGCTTCCAGCGTGGCGATCAGCGTGCGCAGAATGTGATCGAGCGTCGCCCGTTCGTGGGGCTTCAGCCTGGAAAGCAGGAACTCCGCGACAAGGTTTGTCGCCGGGCGCATCGCACGGAACAGCCGCTCGCCCTCTGCCGTCAGCGTCAGTCGCTTTCGCCGCCGATTCGCCGGATCGGTCACCGTGACGACGCGACCGTTCTTTTCGAGCGTGGCGACAGCCCGCGAAATGCTCATGGGATTGACGCCGGTCAGTTCGACAAGCTCGTGGCTCGCGGCGGATCGATAGAAGCCGATCTGCATCAGCACCCGGAATTCGTTCAGGCTGATCCGATGCTCGTGAGCAAGGAAAGTCGAAAACGGAGCCATCAGACGGTTCGCGAGCTTGAGAATGTTGTGAAGCATTTCCGCTTCCGGGCTCAAGTCGGATTGTAACGCCTGTGGCGGTTCAGACGGATCGGATGGATTTGACATAGCGGCTCACTGTGGCGCTGCGCTCGTCTTCGTCAAGACCCATGATCGAAGGAAAACCGGCATCGGCGCAACGGCAGGAATACTGCAGGCAGAGCGCGAAAAGCCATCGATCGCGCGCGTTCCCGGCCGTGGTCGGCGAATGCGATCGGCCGGCGCCCGCCACATGCACACTTGCAAGAATATCTAACGATCGTTACGATCTCCATCGAACGATTAAAGGAAGAGAGGAGCGCCCCACCTATGGTTTTCCCGTCACCGTGCCCGGGTAAATCCCTGTTCGCAAACGCAAAACCGGCGCTCCACGCCGGCATCGCCGCTGCCTGCCCTGCCGTTCCGGCCGGAGGAAAGCTTCATGACTGACGCATTCTCCCCGCCCTTCTCCGCGCTGGACAACCCCCGGCTGGAATTCGTGATGGAAGTGCGGCTTTCCTTTCCGCGCGTACAGATGATCGAAAATACGCCGTGGGGCGGCAACCGCGGCGCCGTTTACGTGGAGAGCGGGACGTTCGAGGGGCCGCGGCTTCGCGGCAAGGCGGTGCCGGGATCGGGCGGGGACTACGCCTATTTCCGGCCCGACGATGTCGCCGTGTTCGACGCGCGGTACATGCTCGAGGAAGAGGACGGGACGCTCATTCTCCTCAACAACAAGGGTTTTTTGTGGGGCCGCAAGCCCGACACGATGGAACGCATCCGCGACTGGGCCTTCCGCGGCGGCCACCCCGTGGAACACGAGGAATACTACCTGCGCGGGCAGCCGAGTTTCGAGACGCCGGTCGGCAAGCACGACTGGCTGACCAAGCACGTGTTCGTGGGCGTGGGCGAGCGCCTCGTCTCGGGCAACGTCCTGCGTTACTACGCCCTGACCTGAGGCTGGCATGACCGACCAACGCACGCTGGAAGAGCGCAACGCCGAAATCGTGATCGCGATGTGGAAGGGCGTGATCTATGAAGGCAGGGACGAGGCCGTCCTCCAATACATTCACCCGGACTACATCCAGCACAATGTGAATATGCCGTCCGGCCGCGAGCACATTCTGCACCTGGTCAAGATCATCCGGAACCTGCCCGAAGGGTTCACGCCGCCCGCACGCAAGGAACTGCTGCGGACGGTGGCGCAGGGCGACTATGTGGTCGCCATTTGGGAGCAGGAGCAGCCCGACCCGACGCGGCCCGGCGAAACCTATCTGGGCCACGCCTTCGACATGTTCCGTCTGGAAGACGGTCTGATCGTCGAACATTGGGACGATACCCGCAAGTGGCCGCGCCCGTGGAACGAGGAGCAGCCATCTTGAGCGGCAGGACGGAACTGATCGCGGCGGCTGAGCCGGTCGCGGGGCAGACAACGCCGGTCGTCGCGGCGGACCATGAGGCGATGCTGCGCAGCACCGATCCCGATGTCGAGCGCAACAAGCGACTGTGCTATGACATGTACCGCATCGTGCTACAGGCGGGCCGCGCGGACCGCGTCAGCGATTTCATCGGGCCGGACTATATCCAGCATAACCCCAACGTCGTCAGCGGCCGCGACGCGCTCGCGGCCTTCATCCGTTCGTCCCGGCCGGAGCGCGAGATCGAGCCGGCGATCCGGCTGCCGCTGATCGCGATCGTGGCCGAACGCGACATGGTCCAGTTCACGTTCGTCCGCCCGGAACGGGATGCCGACGACGCTCCTTACCATACCAGCTGGTTCGATCTTTTCCGCATCGAGGACGGCAAGATTGTGGAGCACTGGGATCCGGCGTTGAAAAGCGCCGAGATGCTCAAGCTCGATCCCAACCAGCGCCGGCTCGCAACACAGCGATGAAGCCAGCGATGCTGCGCAAATCCAGGCGCAGCATTATCCCCAGGCAAAGCATAAAGAGACAACCGCCAGAACCTTTCCCTCTTCTTCCCGACCACGCCGCCATGAAGGATGGGCGCCCGGCCCATGCGTCGGAAAGCGGAGCAAAGACCGGATCAAACCATGCCCCTTTCGTCCTACAGCATTCCCCCGGAACGACTGGCCGCCGCGCGCCGCAGCTTCGCCGCCATCGTCGGCGCGCAAAACCTGTTCTTCGATGCCGAAGACCAGGATTCCTATTCCGACGCGTTCGCGGTCGATGACAGCCGGCACCGCCCCGCAGGCGCGATCGCCCCGGACACCGTGGAGCAGATCCAGGCGATCGTCCGCGTCGCGGCCGAGCACAGGATTCCGCTCTGGCCGATCAGCCGGGGCAAGAACCTCGGCTACGGCGGCTCCGCACCGGTGCTGGAAGGTTCGGTCATCCTCGACCTGTCCCGCATGAAGAAGATCGAATACGACGAGGAAAACGGCACCGTGCTGCTGGAGCCGGGTGTCGGCTTCTACGATCTGTACGATTTCCTGAAGGCGCGCGGGCTCAAGCACTGGCTTTCGACGCCCGGAAACAGCTGGGGCTCGGTCATCGGCAACGCGCTGGATCGCGGGGTCGGCTACACGCCCTATGGCGAACACACGACCAAGCTGTGCGGCATGGAAGTGGTGCTTGCTGACGGCACGCTGGTGCGCACCGGCATGGGCGCGCTCACCGGCTCGCCCACCTGGCAGCTCTATCGCTTCGGCTTCGGTCCGGCGTGGGACCAGATGTTCGTCCAGTCCAACCTGGGCATCGTCACCAAGGCCGGCCTGTGGCTCATGCCGGAACCGGAATCGCTCATGGGCATGGATCTCGAATTCGACCGGCCGGAAGATCTGGGGCCGCTGATCGATGCCATAGCGCCGCTCCGTCGGGAGGGCGTGCTGCAGCAATCGCCCACGATCGGCAACTGGTTGCGGGCCGCCGCCATCCTGACCACGCGCGCGGAATGGACGGACCAGAAAGGCGCGCTCTCCGACACGGTGATCGCCGCGATCCGCAAGAAATTCCAGATGGGCTGGTGGGGCGTCAGCCTGCGCCTCTACGGACGCGAGACGATCAACCGCGAAGCCTATGCCATCCTCGAAAGCGAGATGAACAAGCTCAAGCCGCTCAGCATGAAGCGCACGAGCTGGAAACGCGGCGATCCGCTGGAAATGACCGGCTGGACCGGCACGCCGCTGACCTTCCCCATGCAGAACGCGAACTGGCACGGAGGCCTGGGCGGGCATATCGGCTTCTCGCCGGTGCTGCCGCAATCGGGCAGCGCGGCGATGGAGCAATTCCGCAGGACCTACCAGCGCTACCAGGAATTCGGCATGGATTATCAGGCAAGCTTTGCGTTCGGCGAACGCCACCTGATCAACGTCAACGCCATCCTGCTGGACAAGGACGATCCGGACATGATGCGCCGCGTCGATCCTTTCATCCGCACGCTGGTGGCGGATGCGAAGGCGCATGGTTACGGGGAATACCGCACGCACCTTGACTATATGGACCTTGTCGCATCGACCTATGATTTCAACGGCGGCGCCCTCGGCAAGCTGAACGCCAAGGTCAAGGCCGCTCTGGACCCCTTCGGCATCATCGCGCCGGGCAAAAGCGGAATCGGGGCCGTTCCCAGCAAGACGAAGGACCGCGCATGAACAGCCTTGCGACCGGCATTTGCGGCAGCTTTATCATTGTGCTGGCCGCGCTTTCCGCCGCCTCCGCGCAGCCGGCAGATCAGGGCAAGCCGGCTCCGGCGGCAGGCCCGCCCTCGCCGCCATCCCCGCCTCCTCCACTGACGCTTTCCGCCCGGCCAAACGCGAAAGGCGGTGAGCGGCTCTATGTGCAATACTGCGGGATGTGCCATGGCAAGGGCGGGATGGGCACCGGCCTGCTTGCGCGCCGCACCGATCGCCCGCTGCTTGAAGAGCGGAACGACCTGACGGTCGATTACGTGATCCAGGCGGCGCGGACGGGCATCGGCAATATGCCCCCCGTCCCCAGGGGCGAAGTCAGCGACGCGGATATCAAGCAGATCGCGGCCTACCTCACCGCTCCCAAGGCGCGGGGTGCGCGATGACCGACCTTAGCCGACGCACGTTCATGGCCGCCGCGGCCGCAGTACCGCTTCTGGGCGCCTGCCGGGTCCATGCGGCGACCGCCGCCAGGATCGCGCTTTACGACCCGACGCTTGCCGCGGGCTGCCAGTTTGCGAGGCGCGCGCGCGAACTGGGCTTGGAGGCGATCGCGCTGGAGCAGGACCGGGTCAGGCTGCTGCGGAGGATTTTGGCCGACAAGCCGGGTTCGCTATGGGGCGTCTCGCGTCATGCGGATCAGTTGCTCGCGAACGGGATACTGCGCGAACACGGCTATCGCGCGCAGCTGGCCCTGCGCCATCAAGGCTATCAGCCGATCGCGCACGGCTGCGGTCAGGCAAGCCGGATGGCGGCGGCAATGAGCCGCGTCGCTGCGGATCAATGGCCGACCGCTTTTGCGGAGATGGCGGCAGGACGCTCTTCCTTGTGCGAGGCAAGCCAGCGCGAGGAAATGGACCGCGCGACGATCTGTTGGTCGTTCACGCTTGCTGGGGGCGCTTGACCCTCACGTGAGGGCTGCTGCGAGAACCGAAATCTTGGCTGCGAGTTTCGTGTCCCGCTCAGACAACCCATTCGCATCGTGCGTTGTGAGCAATATCGAAACGCGTCCATAAACATTGGACCATTCTGGATGGTGGTCTGCCTTTTCAGCTTCGAGCGCGACGGCCGTCATGAACGCAAAGGCAGTCACGAAATCCGGGAAGTTGAATGTCTGGACCAGCGCATCACGGACCGGCTCATGGGTCCAGCCGCGGAGCGCGGCCAAGGCTTCCACGCGCTCCTGATCCGCAAGCCGCTTCATCATGCTATCCCGACTTTCTGATTGATGGCACCGAAAATGTGACGTCCGGCTTCGTCTTCCCTCCCGCTGCGGATGGTGCCGCACAGCTTCGGCTCATTGCAACGGTAGGCGACAGGATGGATGCGCTTGAGTGCGGGGGCTGACGTTGTCACGCCGGTTCTTCCACGTTCAAGGCGCCGCGCCGCAACTGATCGCGTTCGATGCTTTCGAACAGGGCCGTGAAATTGCCCTCGCCGAAGCCTTCGTCCCTCTTGCGCTGGATGAACTCGAAGCCGTCAAGGCCGATGGGTTTCTCGAACAGGCTCACGTCTTCTTCCTCTTAAATTGCGTTAGTGGGCGACGCGATTGGTCACCGGGATCAGAGCACCGTGAATGGCGCGGGCGGCAGGCGACACCAGGAACGAGGCAACCTCGACGATGGCATCGGGATGCGTCCAGCTCGATCGGTCGGCATCGGGCATAGCGGCGCGGTTGGCCGGCGTGTCGATGATGGACGGAAGCAAAGTGTTGATGCGAATGCCGCTCCCGGCCAGTTCGGCAGAAAGGCTCTGGGTCAGCCGCGCCACAGCGGATTTCGAAGCAGCATACGGTGCCATACCAGCCCCGCTCGGCTCCGCCGCAGCGGCGCCGATCGTGACCATGGCCCCTCCGGCTTTCAGGTGTGGGAGTGTTGCATTAACGACATTAAGGGTCGTCTCGAGGTTCGCGCGGTACAATTTCCGCCACAAGGCTGCGTCGCTTGCCACGACCGGCCGCCATTCGAACGCCCCTGCAAGATGGACGACGCCATCAAGGCTGCCGAGCGCTTCTACCGCTCTGCCTATCGAGCGTTCCGCGGCAGTCGCGTCCGCCAGGTCCTCGCAGACGATCGTAAGCGGTTCATCGGCACTTGTCCCTCTGACAATTCGCGCAACCTCGTGCCCCTGCCGCTCCAGCAGCGCAATCACCGCCAATCCCAGGGAGCCGTTAGCGCCCGTTACAACGAGCTTCATGCGGGAATTTCCTGTGATCTTCGCGAATTGTAGTTGCTGGCATCTCGACCAGCGATCAGATGGGGAAGCACCCCTTCCACGAAATGATCGAGGTTGGCCTGGTTGAGCCCGGCGATGTTGATCCGGCCATCATCCGGCATGTAGATGCCGTGCGTGCGCCTTACGGCGGCGACCGCATCGGGGGCGATGGGAAGTCGGGAAAACAGGCCGCGCTGCTGGGCCACAAGAGCCAGAACAGGGTGGGCCGCCGCCAGCTTCTCCCGCACCGTCTGAAGCCGCTGGCGCATCCCGGTGAGTTCATCTTGCCAGGCTGCCCGCAGATCCGGATCGTCGAGGATCGTTCCGACCACCGCTGCCCCATGGTCAGGCGGCATCGACCACAGGCTTCGGGCAATGGTCAGCGCGTTGGCTTTCGCCAGGTTCAGCATCGCCGCACTCCCGGCCTGTACAAACAACGCGCCAACCCGATCGCGATACATCGCGAAGTTTTTGTCGCAGCTGTAGGCCAGGAGGACATCGGGCACGGTGTCCAGGATCAGCCTGGTGCCCCACGCGTCTTCCTCCATCCCGTCACCCAGCCCTTGATAGGCCAGGTCAATGAAGGGAACCACACCGCGCTCATTGCACAGCGCGGAAAGAGCCCGCCATTGCTCGTGCGAAAACTGCGTTCCGGTTGGATTGTGGCAACAACCGTGAAGCAACAGCACGTCACCCTGCCGCGCGTGCGACAGCGCGGAAATCATCGTCTCGAAAGCGATGCCCCCGGTGGTGGCGTCGAAGTAAGGATGCGTTCGCACCTCCAGGCCGGCGCCGCTGAAGATCGGTGCATGGTTGGGCCAGGTTGGCTCGCCAATCCAGATGCGCGCGCCGGGGCGCGCGCAAGCCATCAGTTCGGCCCCGACACGCAAGGCACCCGTCCCGCCAGGGGTCTGGAGGCCGAAGCGACGTTCGCCAGACAGTTCCTCGCCGGACACTAGCTGCCACACGAGCCGGGCGAAGCGCTCGTCGCCTTCGGCCCCGAGGTAAGACTTGCTGGCCTGCCCGGCGACAAGGGCAGCCTCCGCGGCCTTGACCGCGCGCATCACGGGCGTGTCGCCAGCCTCACCCCGGTAGACGCCCACACCCACATCAACCTTGTGGGGCCGTGGATCGGCGCGGCATTGCGCGATCAGGGCCAGCAGCCCGTCCGGCTGTTGCGGCTCAAGGCCGGCAAATGCCTGATTCCGAAGCGTCATACGCCGGCCCTGGTGCGTGCGTAGTCCTGGGTGCCCGCATGGAGAACCCGGTCGGTCGGAAGCAGGGTTCCGACCGCGATTGGCTCATGCCCGCGCAAGCGCTCGTAGATCGGCCCCAGATCGGCGTCGCGCGTTTGCTGCAGCAGGTCTTCGAAGCTCTCGATGACGAAGTAGTTCTGCTGGTAATCATCGATCCGGTACTGCGAGCGCATGACCCGTTCGAGGTCGAAGGCGATGCGGTGGGGAGACGGATCGTCGAGAGCGAACACGCTTTCGCCGTAGGACGAGACGATGCCCGCGCCGTAGAGCTTGAGATCGCTGCCGTCGCGGATCAACCCGAATTCGACCGTGTACCAGTAAAGCCGCGCCAGGGCCTCTATCATGCCCAGCCGGGCGGCCCGCAGCCCCCCTTCGCCGTAGGCCTGCATGTAATCGGCGAACACGGGATGGACGAGCAGCGGAACGTGACCGAACACGTCGTGAAAGATGTCCGGTTCCTGCAGGTAATCGAACTGGTCAGGCTTGCGGATGAAGCGTCCGGCAACGAAGCGACGGTTGGCCAGATGCTCGAAGAACACCTCGTCCGGCACCAGGCCCGGCACTGCCACGACCTGCCATCCGGTCGCGCGGGTGAGGCGCTCGTTCAACTCATCGAAGTCCGGGATTCCCGGCTTCGTCATCCTGAGCACATCGAGCCCCTCCATGAACGCCGGTACCACGCGCGGCCGGAGCATTTCGGACTGACGCTCGAAAAGGCGATCCCACATCGCGTGCTCGGCCGGAGTGTAAGTCTCCCAGCCCTGCGGGATGGTCCAATCGGGAGCCGCGCCGGGCGGCAGTTCACTTGCATTTGCCATGATGAGAATGTAGCGTACGCGCGTGAAAAAACGTTTCAAATATTGCGTATCACTCAATAATATTGATGTGATTATGTCATAATAATAGGAATGGGGATGACTTTCCATCACGACGCTTCCGAGGGGCGCCCGGGCCACGATGGCGGTGGTTCCGCACCACGGCGATTCGCCGCCCGCGCGGGCCGTCTGTCATGAGCGCGGTGCTCCACGGCAACGGGCGCTCGCCCGCTTCATACCGGGCGCGAATCGCACTGAATTTCAAGGGGTTGGACTACCGTCGGCAGACACGGAACGTGCGTCAGGGCGAGCAGTCCGGCCCCCGATACCGCGCGATTGCCCCGCGTGGCCTCGTGTCGCAGATCTACAATGCCCGATGCCTCGGCAGGGACCTGGACGCCTTCGGTCGGGCCTTGCCCGAGCGCCGGCCCGATGCCGATGGGGATGTGGCGTGACCAGCAGCCGGCCGCTCGATCCGATCGACCGCAAGTTGCTTCACGAGCTTCAGCGCGACGCGTCGATCAGCCACGCCGAGCTTGCGGAGCGGGTCGGTGCCTCGACGGCGTCCTGCTGGCGAAGGATGCGTGCGCTGGAAGCCGACGGTATCCTCGGCCGTCAGGTCCGCCTGGTGGATGCCGCGCGCATAGGCCGCGGGGTCAACGTCATCTGCCACATCAAGATCAAGAACCACTCGGCGGAGACCACCGAGGCTTTCGAAAACTTCATCGCATCGCGCGACGAGATCATCGAGTGCTATTCGATGTCGGGCGATTGGGACTACATGCTTCGCATCCTCGTCGCCGATGTCGAGGACTATAACCGGTTCCTCATGCGCACGGTGCTGAGACATGCCTCGGTCGCCACGGGATCGTCGCACTTCGCCCTTGCCCAGGTGAAGTACACCACGGCCGTCCCCCTGTAGGAAGCGGCCGTGGTGCGATCTGCCGGGCGGTGGTCGGGCTCGTAGGCGCCCGGCCCAGGACCGCGCGCCGGCCACCCCCGGCTGGTATTGCAGGCGGTTCTAGAACTTGGCGGACAGGCCCAGTCCATAGGTGCGGGGCGCGCCCAGCGTGGCAAGCGTCAGGCTGGGCAGCAACGGCTGGGTGAACGCCCCCGTATAGACCAGGCGGTTCGTGATGTTGCGTCCGAACGCATAGACCTTGAACGTATCGTTGGGGGCCCAGGTCAGATTGGCGTCGAGCGTGGCGAAGCCCCTGGCCCGGGAGGCATCGGTGAAATCGATGGTGAGGTAGCGCGACGACGAGAACTGGGTTGCTACGGTCGCATCGATCCGGCCTGCGCCGGCAAGCTGGAAGGTGTGAGTGTAGCTGGCAGTGCCCGAGAATTTGGGCGCCCGCGGCAAGGGACGGCCGCTGCAGTCGATGATCGGGAACGGCGTTGCCGGCGTCACGCCGCAGGCGGTGGTCAGGCCGGCGACCGCACCGCCCGCCGGGTACACGAACGAGTCGAACTTGGTGTGGAGGTATTCGCCGCCGATCTGCAGGCTGTCGTTGTTGGTCGGTCTCAGGGCCAGTTGCGCGTCAAGCCCATAAACGGTCGCCCGGCCGGCATTGGTCAGCGCATTGGCGGCACCCCCCACCCGGTTGAGCGTGGTGATGAACTCCTGCGCGTCCTTGTACTTCCAGTAGAAGCCTTCGAGATTCAGCTGGATGCGCCCGCCCGCGAAGCGGTTGCGCGAGCCGACCTCAAGCGCGCCGACCTGCTCGGGGTTGTAGAACGACGCGGTATTCACGGTGCCGGGCAGCGAGAAGGGATTGAACCCGCCGGACTTGTGACCTGTCGCGTAGGTCACGTAGACCATGTTCTGCGGCCCCAGGTCGTATTCGACGCCGACCTTGTAGGAGGCACGGCGGAAATTCCGCACGTTGGAGAAGCTGTCGCGAGGGCAGATCGCGGCAGCGCCGAAGCAGGGACCACCCGGGAAGAAGACGGTGGCCGGATACTGGACGAGCCCCTGGCCCTCGATGGTCTTGTGGTCGACCGAATAGCGCAGCCCGGCGATCAGGCGCAACTCCGGGGTGACGCTGAACGTGGCCTGACCGAAGCCGGCGTAAGCGGTCGTGCCGAGATGGTAGAACGTGACGTTGCCGCCCGCCACCAGGCCGGCATCGGCCCGTGTGGCGATCGTCTGCCGCTCATCGAACAGATAGAACCCTGCCACGGCTTTCAGCCGGCTGTCGTCATAGGCGACCCGGGCCTCCAGCGACGCGGCATCGGACGCTTCAGGCTTGCCGAAGGGGGCGCTGTCGAAGGTGAAGATGATGTTGTTGCGGTAGTCGTTCCGGGTCCGCCGATAGGCCGGCAGGACCGTCACGGTGATGTTCCCGGTCTTCCAGTTGGCCTCGCCGCTGAAGTTCAGGAAGCGATTGTTCACGTGCAGGTTCGTGCCGAAGTAGGATCCGCTCGGCGGAGAGTAGAGCGAACTCGTGCCGGCCGGGCAGAAGCCCTGTTGCCCCACGATCGGAGCGACGCCGGCCGACGTGGCGGCCAGGGCCAGGTTGGCATTGGACGCACACCGGTTCAGAGCCGCCGCCATGCCATAGTATATCGCCGAGAGTGAAGGGTCGGTGCCATTGGCGCGCGGATCGGACGGCAGCGCAACGCCAAGCTTCGCGAGGGTTGCCGCGATCGAGGGAGCAACCCCTTTGAACACGGCGGCCGAACCCATTCCGCCGATGTGCGAATAGTCTCCCGAAAGGCGCAGGTTGAAGTTCGCGCTCGGCTCCCAGTAGAGCTGCAGACGGACGCTTTCTTGCTTGTCGTCGTCGGTGCCGCCATAGGAGTAGCCGTTGCGATGGACGATCTGGAAGGCGCCGCGCGCTGCGACGGTCGACCCCAGGGGCAAGTTCACCGCGCCTTCGGCTTTCACCAGGTCGTAGTTACCGCCCTCGAAGGCGACGTTGCCGCTGGTTTCGCCGAGCTTGGGCTTGGTCGTGATGAGGTTGACCGCCCCGCCGCTGGCGTTGCGGCCATACAGCGTCCCCTGCGGGCCCTTGAGCACCTCGATCCGCTCCAGGTCGAAGAAATTGCCTTCGATGGCCTGCGACCGGGCGACGTAGACGCCGTCCACGTTGGTCGCCACCGCCGGATTGGTGATCGGCGTCGAGGTGAAGTCCCCCACGCCACGGATGTAGATCTGGGTTGCGGCGCCCCCTTGCCCGATGACGACGCCCGGAGTCAGCTTCGAGATGTCACGCGCCTGGTTGACGCCGGCCGAGCGAAGGGCCTCGCCCGAGAACACCTGGATCGCCACCGACGAGCGCTGCACCGATTCCGAACGGCGCTGGGCCGTCACGACGATGTCCGGCACGCCCCCGTTGGCCGGCTGGTCTGCCTCGGCAGCGCCTGCTTCTGCCGCGCTTGCGGACAGGGGCAGGCTGATGAGAGCGGCTGCGATGCAGAGCGCGGATGCTCCGCCGTGATGAAAGCGTGTCATGCTGTTCTCTCCCTTGGCTTTTGCGGGTTCTTGATCGCGGCGCGCCCCTGCTGTCCAGCGGCGGCGGAGCATGTGTCCGGCAGCCGGACAGACGTGGGAAGTTGGTCGCGGACCTGCGCGGAGCCCGTTTATAGCCCGCTCAACGAAAGCGCCCGGAGAGCCCCATGCCGATCGTCCAAGGAATTCATCACCTCAAGCTGCCGGTGTCCGACCTGGCGCGGTCGCTTGCCTTCTACGAGCGCGTGTTCGCCGCGCGCCGCATTCCCGAAGCCGACCATCGGCGCGAAGCGGATGGCGAGCTTTACGCTCACATCCTGGTCATGCCGGGCTGGGGCACGCTGCTCGAATTGCGGCTCGATCCGTCGCGCGCGCGCACCCACGCCCGCTTCAACCCCATCGTCCTTTCGGTGACGGACCGCGCGGCGCTGCAGGAGTGGCGCGCGCACCTGGCCGAGCTGGCCGTGCCGCACTCCGAGGAGATCACCGCGATTCAGGCCTGGCTGATCGTGGTCGAGGACCCGGACGGACACCGCCTGCGCCTCTACACCGAAGAGAAGCATGGCCCCGAGATGAAGCCCGACGAAGGCAATCCCTGGCTGGCCGACTGAACCCGCCGGCGCCCGGCCCCATTACACGGAAATTCGAAGGTAGAACCGATGGAATATGCACTGGGAACTGTGCTGCTCGAATCTCGCCCGGTCGCCGCCTTGGCCGCCCAGAATGGCTGGTGGCGCCTTGACCGCGTGGTCGCCGACGTGCCCGAGGGAGGGTTGCGCGCCGTGATGCCAGACTGGAGCAGACTGATCGACGCGCTCGACCACCTGCCGGACGAACCGCTGCCCGCAGCGGCGCGGATAGACCACCCCATGGTGCTGGCGCCACTGCTCTACCCCAACAAGCTGGTCTGTGTCGGCGCGGTCTATCGCGATCATCTGGAGCAGATGAACCTTCCGGCCGAACGCTGGGCGAAGATGCCGCTCTTCCTGCGCCCGCCCACCACATCCATCGTCGGGCCGGGACGCACCATCCGGATCCCCGGGAACGTCTCGCAGTTCGACTGGGAGATCGAGCTGGCGGTCGTCCTGGCCCAGCCGCTCCGCAACGCGACGGAAGCTCAGGCTGTTGCGGCGATTGCCGGGTATACTGTCGGGATCGACTTCGGCGCCCGCGACCTGCTGGACCGCGGCTCGGCCATCGGGATCGACCTCGTCCGCGCGAAAGCGCAGGACAGCTGGGCTCCGATGGGGCCGTGCATCCGCCCGGCCGGGCAGATTGCCGCGCCGCAGGACCTGAGGCTCCGGCTGTGGGTGAACGACGAGCTCAAGCAGGACAGCACGACCGCCAACATGCTGTTCCCGATCGCCGAACAACTCGCCACCATCAGCCACATCATCTCGCTCGAGCCTGGCGACGTCGTCTTCTCCGGATCGCCCGCCGGCTCTGCGCGCAGCGAGAGCGAGTTCCTGAAGCCGGGCGATCGGGTCAGGGCGGAGATCGAAGGCATAGGTACGCTGGAGGTGGAAACCTATGGCGACGAGCCGGCCGCGCAATGATCTGCGCCCCGGCACAGATGCCCCCGGTTTGCATACCTACGGCCCCACGCGCTACGCTTGCCCGCATGGCCGGGCAAACCAATCGGACCGATCCGCGCGACGATGCGGCTCCCATGCGAACGGTGCTGCGCACCATGGAAGTCCTGCGTGCGCTCAACACGCGCAACGGCGCGACCGTCACCGAGTTGAGCCGCCGCACCGGCATATCGCGGCCCGCGCTCTACCGCATGCTCGAGACGCTGCGCGAGGCAGGTTATGTCGGGCTCGACCTGTCGCGGCGCCGCTATGGTCTGACCATGCTGATCCGCGGCCTGGCGGAAGGCTTCAACGAGGAAGACTGGATCACGGAAGTCGCGCGCCCCGTTCTCAGGAAGCTGCAGAAGCAGGTGCTCTGGCCGGTCGACCTGGGCATCTTCATGGACAACCTCATGTGGATCCGGGAGACGACCCGCGCCTCCAGCACCCTCACGATCGACCGCGGCGTCGTCGGGAATCGCCTGCCTGTGCTGCGTGCCGCGACGGGGCGCGCCTATCTGGCCTTCTGCGGTGCCGATGAACGTGCCCAGATCGTGGCCAATCTCATCGAGGCGCGCGAGCCGGGGCACGAGTTTGCTGCGGATCGCCCGGCTTTCGAAGCCATGCTGGATCGGATCCGGGCCAATGGATATGGCGAACGCTTCGGCGAGGAGCCGCACGAATCCGGAGCCATCGCGGTTCCGATCCTGGCCGGCGATCGCGTGCTGGGCTGCGTCAACATGACGTTCATCCGCCGCAGCATGGGGCCGCAGGAAGCGGCCGCACGATACCTCGGCCAGATGCAGCGGGCCGCAGCGGAAATCGCCTCGGGCGCTGCTTCGCTTGGCGCCGACAGCTAATGCAGGCCGGCAGCGCCTTTCGCGCCGAATTGCGCGAAGGATGGCGCGAACTCGCCGCTGCCACCTTCGGGCTGGCCTTCGGAGTGGCAGGCTATACCGCCATCTCCAGCCTGTTCTTCCTGTCGCTCAGGCAGGAGTTCGGGTGGAGCAGCTCCGCGGCGGGCGTGGCCTTCCTGGTCCTGCCGCTCACCGCCTGCGTCCTGCCTCTCGTCGGCAGGCTGACCGATCGCTTCGGCGTTCCGGCTGTGGCGGGTCTCTCGGCCATCGCGCAACTTTGTGCATACCTTGCCCTCGCCGCGCAAAGCGGTGCGCTGTCGTGGTACTTCGTCGCCTTTCTCGTGCTCAACCTATTGGGATCGGGGACCGGCCCGGTAACGTACACGCGCCTGATCACGAGGCGTTTCAGCCGGGCCCGAGGCACGGCCCTGGCGCTGGCGCAATTCGGCATTGCCGGATTTGCCGTCATTCTTCCCCCGGTAGTCGCCGCCGTGATCGAAGGCAGCGGGTGGCGGACTGCCTACCTCGGCCTGGCCGGTCTCACCGCACTCGGCGCGGCTGTCGCGCAGATTCTCATGCGCCGGGACAGGACGGGTGACGCGCAGACGAGGACGGGCGGCGAGCAGGCTGATCCGCGACTGGTGCGGCAATTGACGAGCGAGGCAATTCGCAGTCGTCCGTTCTGGGTGCTGATCGCCGCAGTCTTCGCGCTGAGCGCGGGCTCGCTGGGTGTCGTGACGCAGTTCCAGCCGATCCTCGCGCTGCGTGGCCTGTCCATGCATCAGGGCGGATGGCTCCTCTCGCTTCTGGCCGGCTCCGTCATGGCCAGCCGAATCGTGACCGGCCTCGTGCTGGACCGGTCTGCGCCGGCTCTGTGGGCGGCAGCCATCGTGCTGATCGCCGCCGGCGGGGCCGCCATCCTTGCTGTCGCCGGGGCGAACGTGGTCGTCATCGCCGCCGGCATCGTCCTGTTCGGCGCCAGCGTCGGGGCGGAACTCGACCTGATGAGCTTCTTCTGCGCCCGCCAGTTCGATCTGCGCGCCTACTCGTCGATCTACGGGCTGCTGGCCGTGGGATTCTACATTGGCATGGCCGCCGGAGCCGCGGCCTTCGGCGCGATCTTCGATCTGTTCGGCCGCGCTGAGCCGGCGCTGTGGTCGAGCGTGCTGTGCTTCATCTTTGCCGCAGGACTGTTCGCGACGCTGCATCGGCGCTGAGCGTCCGGAGCCCGGACACCTCCGCCACGGCCGATTGCCCGTCCGCTGTATGTCCGAGAAGGTGACGGGGACAATCGGAGAGGATGGCAATGCCCCAGCATTCACGCATGAAACTCGCTCTGCTGATGACCGGCACGGGCACGCATATCGCCTCGTGGCGGATGGCCGGGGCGCCGGTCGGTCGCGCCACGGATGTCGGCTGGTTCGCTGAAGTCGCCCGAAAGGCCGAGCAGGCCTGCTACGACATGCTGTTCATTGCCGATTCCCTGTATGTGAACGATCATCCGGCCGGGATGGAACTGCGTCATCCGCGGCATGCCCACCTCTCGCTGGAGCCCGTTACCCTGCTCGCGGCACTCGCCATGGTGACAGACAGGATCGGGCTCGCGGCGACCATCTCGACCACGTACAATGCGCCGTACGGAGTTGCGCGGGCGCTGGCCTCGCTCGATCACATCAGTCGCGGTCGTGCGGGCTGGAATGTCGTGACATCGCAATCCGATCTCGAAGCGCGTAACCATGGAGTGGACCTTCATGCCGGCCATGCCGAGCGCTATGCTCGCGCCGGGGCTTTCGTCGATGTGGTAAAGGGGCTGTGGGACAGCTGGGAAGAAGACGCGGTGTTGGGCGACCAAACCGCTGGCGTGGCAGTGGACCCGGGGCGCTTCCACCGGCTAGATCATCGGGGAGACTTCTTCAGCGTCGCCGGTCCGCTGAACGTGCCACGCCCTCCGCAGGGCCATCCGCTGGTCATCCAGGCCGGTTCCTCCGGTCCCGGCCAGGCGCTAGCGGCGAGCAGTGCCGACGTGGTATTCACCGCGCAGGAGGACAAGGCGAATGCCCGGCGGTTCTATGCCGGCATGAAGGAACAAGCCACTGCCGCCGGTCGCGACCCCGATCAGCTCGTGGTAATGCCGGGCGTCATGGCGGTGGTGGCGGAGACGCAGGACGAGGCGGAAGACCGGTTCGCCAGTCTCCAGTCGCTGATCCATCCGAAGGCCGGCGTGGCCTTGCTGAGCAACCTGCTGGGCGACATCGACCTGTCCAACCTCGATGTCGACGGGCCCATGCCAGCGATCGACCAGACGAATGCCTCGAAGAGCCGGCTCGAGATGATGCACCGGATGGGCATCACCCAGGGAATGACGGTACGCGAGGCCTATGAGGCGCTTGCACCGGGGCGGGGACATCTGACGCTGGTGGGATCGGCCAGGGACGTCGCGGACACCCTGTGCGACTGGCATGCCGATGGCGCGGCCGACGGGTTCATGCTGGTTCCGGCGGTGGTTCCGTACGCGGAAGACGAGTTTGCAAAGCGCGTGATACCGCTGTTGAGGCAACGCGGCGTTTCACAGTCCGAATATGGCTCGGGTACTCTGCGCCAGATGCTTGGAGTTGCAACCCCCACCAATCGTTTCAGATGACGCGAGAATGCGGCAACTTAGCGGGGCAGCAGCTATGCCGGCGCGCCCGGCATCTACGATGACGCGCAGATCGCGGGCTGGCGGGCGATCACGGACGCCGTACATGATCACGGCGGCCAGATCGTGATGCAGCTATGGCATGTCGGACGTCAGTCGCACCCCGACATTCAGCCAAACGGAGAGGCTCCAAATACACGGAAACCAACATGACGCTTCAAGCCAAACTCGATGCCTTCAAGGCCGATTTCGAGGCGGGCAGACCACCTTGCCGCCGCCTTTGGCCTCCGCTTCGAGCTGCCCGGCTATCTGGTTGACCTCTACAAGAGCCTGAAGAACGACCTTCCGGCATTCTCCGAGCTGGACGCTAGCAATGCCCGGTCGCTTCGTCATCGGTCAGGACGGCACGATCCTCCGAGGTGAACCCCGACTATACCCGCCGCCGCGAACCTGAAGATATGCTTCCGGCGCCGCGTCGCACCGCGACCTTCTCCGCCTGAATATTGCCCCCGGCCGCTGTTGCGGCCGGGGGCCCCCTTGGCAAGGTTTCGGATGTGCCGAACTTTCCTCATCACCGGCGCCAGCAAGGGCATCGGCCTGGCTCTGACGTCGGAAACTGCCCATGAGGCCGCAAACTTTGGAGTCAGGTAAGCTCTTCTATCTTGTCGACCCGATCGGGATAGAAAGCGACATGGTTCCGGATTTGCGCGACGGCGTCATAAGGCGTCTCGTAGCTCCAGACCGCGTTTACAGCACGCTCTCCACCGACAGGAATGCTGAAGTAGGAGGCATCCCCCTTATAGGGGCAATAGCTTGCATGATCGGTGCGCTCCAGCAGGGACATGTCGACGTCCCCGCGCGGAATATATTGGACGGCCGAGTAGTTCGCCTCACGCAGTGTCAGCGCGGCCCTGGTGTTGGCTATCTCCTTTCCGCCCAGTGTGACGACGACGTGTTTTGGATTGGGCTCGATCGTGATGGGATGATCTGGCCCGGGCGTCTTGACGTGTTTTTCGGTCATAGATTGCCTCCTCGACTGGTGGATCGGATATAGGGAGTCTGTTTCGGAGCTTCGAGCCACCCGCAGTGTGTCTCCCGATACCCAGTTCCTACCATCTGATGTAGTTGTCGAAAGCTGCCTTCCATTCACATTCGCCGGGAGGCGCTTGAGTGACGAGGGCCGTGACTTTTCCGACGTTCAAGCACGACCCGGACGGTCCGGTGCTGATGTTCAAGATCCTGGTCATTCAGACCATCAACTCCCTGTCGCACGAGCGAACCGAGTACCTGATCAACGGCCAGCTTTCGTTCATGCGTTTCCTTGGGGTTGAGCCTGTCGGATCGTGTCCCTGCCCGCCAAGACGCTATGGCTGTTCCGCGAGCGATTCACCAAAGCCGGTGCCATCGCGACCCCATCAGGCCGACCGTCAAGCTAACCTGCTGAGACCACTCAACTTAGCCTCGGATGGACTCTTCGATTCGCATGACTAGGTCGCCTTAAAACGGGCGAGGACGTTGCGGGTGATCTGTGCGATAAACGGATCGTTGGCCCGGAGCGCATGCGCCCATTCGGTGGTTCCGCCGTTGAACACTTCGCCACCTCCGCGGCGAAAGGATGCCACGACCGCGTGACCGCGGATGAGGGCGGGATTGGCGGCCATTTCCGGATCGCCGAATACGTCGCGCGCCACAGCGTCGAGATTCTCGGGCGGGATGATCGGGTGATAGGGGCTGTCCGGGTCCTCCCCGAACGCGCAGGGGGCAAGGCCGATGATTTCCAGATTTTCGGGAACACCAAGACCGGGCGCGGGCTTGGGCAAGCCATCCGCGCCGAAGTAGAAGCGGCAGCCGTCATTCTCGTACCCCAACAACGGCAAGGTATCGCCGATCACGTCGCCATAGAACAGGTCCGTCCCCGCGAGAGCCCAGTGGCGGTCGTTGTAGATGGTGTAACCGCCCTGCCCGCGCGCAACGCACATTCCCAGCCGGTGATACCCGCCGAACAGAAAGGTCAAGCCGGTGATCGTCGCCTCCGGCCGTTCGAACGCGCGGTGTGACCACAGGTGCGTGGCAAGGGACGGATCGTCGCGCACCGCAGGATCGTTCTCGAACCCCCGCCACTTGTGGCAGACATACGTCCGTCCGCCATTCTCGAACCGCACTTTCCAGAATGCGGTATTGCCCGAGAAGATCGCCAGCCCGCCGCCCGCATCGACGAACCTTTCCAGCGCGTCGCGTTCGTTGACCGTCCAGTATTCGCTATGGCCCACGAGGAGAACGCAGGCATAGCCATCCAGCGCATCGGCTTCCGCATCGAGATCGCCATCGGTCGCATAGTCAAGCGCGATCCCTTCCCGCTCGGCCCAGTCCACGAACGCATGTTCCCATTTGTGCAGGAAGCCGGCGGAACCATCGTAAGGCGTCTGCAGATGCCGAAGGCGCCAGTCGGGATCGGCCGCCCAGGGGGTTTCGCCGAAATCGCGCTTACGCAGGTTGACCAGGCGCGGCGCATCTTCGGGCGCCGCGATAATCATCTGCGGAAAGGGCCTTTCGGTGGACAGCACGCCAATCGCCCCCGCCATGGCCTCGGCGAAGGGCTTGGCGCCGCTCATCAATCCAGCGACATCGCAATAGGCCGAAGCGCCGCCCCAGTAGTTGTAGGCATGATAGGTATTAGTGCTGAGGACGATGAGCGCGCGGGCGGATCGGGTGCCCCTGGCCGGGCGAACGCACAGACAATGATGCCATTGCTCGCCCCCGGCATCGGTCAGCAGCAGGTCATAGTAGCCCGTCTTCCAATCCGGGCCGATCTCCACATGGCCGGCAACCGGCCAGGCGCACCCGTTACTGTCGGCGTCGTCAGGCGTGGGATGATCGCCAACATCGATGTCCTCCACCACCGCGACAACCACGCGCTCCCGGCCGATCCGGGCGATTTCCAGTCGGCACGGCCCTTGCGCCGACGTAGCGTGGAGGGCGACCGTTTCCCCCGGCCGCGCGCTGAGTCTATCCGTATAGAACGCCGTCATGCCGTTTCCCTTCCCCAATAAACCCTGCCCCGTGCCTGCGGACTATTGACCGTATCCCTTGAATGCCCTGAGCACGGCGTCGATCTGCTCTTCATTGAGAAGCCGGGGCCCACCAATGGCCAGCGTCCCCCAGTAGACGGCCGCCTGCTCCTCCATTTCCTCCGTGATCGCCAGTGCGGAGCGCAGATCGCGACCAAGCGCGATCAGGCCGTGGTTGGCCATCAGGCACGCACGCCGCCCCTGCAGCGTTTCGACCACGCTGGCCGCCAGTTCCTCGCTGCCGAATGTGGCATAGGGGGCAACCGGCACCGTATCGCCACCCGAGACGGCGACCATGTAGTGCAACGGCGGAATGGGCAGGCCGGCGCAGGCCAGGATGGTGGCATGGCGGGAATGGCAGTGGACCACCGCCTGCGCATCCGGACGGCGGCAGTAGATCCCCAGATGCATCCGCCATTCGCTCGACGGCCGGTTGCCGCCTTCCGCAAAGGTGCCATCGGCGCGAACGGCCACGATGGAAGCGGGCGTCAGCGCGTCCGGGACGACGCCGCTGGGCGTCACCAACATGCCGCCGTCCCAGCGGGCGGAGACATTTCCCGATGTGCCCCGGTTCAGCCCGCGCGCCTCCATCGCCCGCATCGTGGCGACGATGGCCTCGCGCAGTGCTTGCTCCTCGCTCATGCCAGGCGTTCTGCGGTGCGCGCGAAGTCCAGGGTTTGCGTCAGGCCCTCAAGCGCCCCAAGCGTTCCCACGCCCATCGCCACGCGCGCAGCAACCGCGCTGGCCAAGTCGAGACAGGCCGCATCGTCGAGCCCGTTCAGCTGTCCGGTTATAAAGCCCGCGCAAAAGGAATCGCCGCACGTCGTGGTGTCCACCGGCTCGATGGCAAAGGCCTTGGCGTGCGTCGTGCCGTCCGGCGTGAACACCATCGCGCCATCGCGCCCCAGCTTGAACACACATCCGCCCGCGCCCATGGCCATGAAGTGCCCCGCCGCCGTTGCCAGATCATCGTGCCGGACCGCTACACCTGCCTCCCCCATCAGCGCGCGCACTTCCGCCAGGCTCGGCATGAACAGGTCGACATGCGGCAGAAGCGCGGCGAGTTCTTCCAAGGCCCCGGGCCGTGGAGCGATCAGGTCGCACGTGACCAAGGCGCCGCCCGCCTTTGCCGTGGCCAGGAAACCCGGTCCCTGCCCGGCCATTCCGGGGTAGCCCACGCCGCCCCAGTGCAGCGCCCGCGTCCGCGCCGCACGCGCGACGGCGCCATCGGTCAGTGGCGTGAGAATGCTGGCACCGAGCATATGATAGAGACCACGCTGCCCGTCGGCGCGGACCGGCAGGACGGTGGTCGCGGTCGGCAGGCCATCGACGGTCTGCAACTGCGCGGTATCTATCCCGGCGCTTTCCAGCCCGGCCCGCACCACGGCACCTTGCGCATCGGCGCCCACGGCGGAAGCGATGGCGACTTTCAGGCCCAGCCGCGCCGCCACCATGGCCGTGCCGCCGGCAGTGCCGGCCGGCGAAAGGCGAATACTGTCGACAAGAACGCTCTCGTCGACCGAAACCGCCCTCTCCACCGGATGCACGGCGATATCGAGCGTCGTCAGCCCGACCGCCAGCAAATCAATCGTGTCGCTCACGTATTTCGTCCTTCTGGCCGATCATGCCAATGACCACCCGATCGGCGCAAGTCAGGCCACCGGTTCCGGCGCATGGGCCGACAGAAGAGCCATCAGCATGGCTGATGGAACCAGCTTTTCCAGTCTGGCCGCGACAGCCGCGAAAGCCTCTTCGGCAGCCGCGATCGCAAGATCAATGTCAGCCTCGGTCATGGCCGCGCACAGGAACATGTTGTGCCAGGGATGCATGTAGACCCCCCGCGCCAGCATCTCCTCGGTCCAGGCGTAGCCGATGCGCAAATCGGGATCCTGCTCGAACATGATCAGCGGCATCTGCACCGGCCCGGTCTGGCGCAGCGCGAAACCATGGCGCCTGGCTGCCGCGTCGAGGCCGGCGCGCAACTTGCCCCCCAGCAGCACCATGTGTTCGAGATAATCGGTTTCCCGCAGGATCCGCAGCGTCTCGATGGCGGCCGCCATCGGCACGGCAGCGAACCAGAAAGAACCGGTGACATAGATATCCCCCGCGCCCTTGCGGCAACTGTCCGCGCCCAGCAGCGCCGAGATCGGCTGCCCGTTGGCGATCGACTTGCCCCAGCAACTCAGGTCCGGCTTTACGCCGACGAGGGACCACGAACAATCACGCGTGATCCGGAAACCCGCACGCACTTCGTCGATCACCAGCATGGCGCCTGTCTGGTCGCACAGTTCGCGCACGCGCTGGGCATAGTCCCGATCGGGCAATTCCTGGTCGATGAAGACATCGTGCTTGAACGGACTGGCGATGATTGCGGCAAGATCGTCTCCCGCCGCCGCCACTGCCGCTTCCAGGCTTGCGACGTCGTTGTAGCGGTATGGACGCTGCCACGCGCGGTCTTCCGCCACCACGCCCGCCGGCACCGGCGTACACCACGCGGCGGCGCCATGATAGGCACCTTCGGCCATCAGAACGATCCGCCGCCCCGTTTGCGCGCGCGCGGCCATCACCGCCATGCTGGTCGCATCCGTCCCGTTCTTGCAGAACATCGCCCAGTCGGCGTGATCCACCATGGAAACCAGCGTTTCGGCAAGGTCGACCATCACCGGCGCGGGGCCGGTCATGGCGTCTCCCAGTTCCGCCTGCCGGGCGGCGGCGGCATCGACGCGATTGTCGCGATAGCCGAGCAGACTGGGCCCATAGGCGCACATGAAATCGAGGTAGCGCTTCCCATCCGCGTCCCAGATGTAGGCACCTTCCGCCCTGCTGAAAAACTGCGGAAACGCCGCCGGCAGAAGTCGGGTCGATTCGTGACCATACATGCCGTTGGGAATGACCTTGAGCGCACGCGCCTTCAGCGCCGCATCGACGGGTTTGTCCATAACCGCACCCTCCAATTGATAGCCATTGCTATTGAATGGAGGAAAGCGGGTTTGTCAATCAATTTCCATAATGAAGACTATCGTTTTTATCGCTCACGATTCCTTCGCAGGTCCGTCACCTTCGGATGCCTCGACAAGATCGCGGTAATAGAGAGTGATCATCCGCGCCGTCTCGATCGTGAGCTCTTCCTCCAGCTGGGGGGCGTCAACGATCAGTTCGCTGGCGGCGTTGGCCAATGTGGTACTGAGCAGCGCCGCCGTGCGAAGCCGTCCCTTGTCGACCGATGGGTAACGCGCTCCGAGCTGGTCCACGATAGCCCGGGCCACCGTATCGACCGAATCGGCCCTTACCTCGCGCAGGACGGGAACGGCGCGCATGACAAGCTGTATCCATTCCCCGCCCGGTTGTTCGCGCGCCACCTTGCGAACACGCGTCAGAAGATCGGCTCGCTGCTTGATCGCCTCCTCCAGCGACCCGTCGAGGTGGCCGTGTCCCTGCTCCAGCCATTCCAGAACGATAGCGTCCTCGGCCTCCATCAGGCGGCGGCCCATTTCCCGCAAGATCGCGTACTTATTGGGAAAATATCGATAGAGGGCCGGAGGCGTGATGCCCGCGCGCACGCAGATCATGTTGGTGGAAAGCCGCTCGACGCCAACCTCGCCCAGCAGTTGCCCGGTTACATCGAGAATCAGTTCGAAGGTCGCCCGCGCGCGGTCCTGCGAAGGGGCAAGCTTCGTACGCAACTCCACTCCCGGGCTTTCCTTGCTCCGCTTGGCCATGATTCTTCCATTGTTCCGGATTCAGCCAGAACCGCATCGCCCGTCAGTTCCACACAATCAAGCCTCAGCCCTATCCGAACCCGTCCCGGAAACAGGTTATCCCGCCCATTTCCAATTAACACACTGAATCTAAAACCTTAAAAAAGTAGTCTTGCATATAAGATTGTTATGACTACCGTATGACCCATCCCGAACGGCGACGCGAGACATCCGACCGTGTTCCCATGAAGAAATTCCAATAGCGGCAACGCAATCAGAGGGGGGTTCGATGATGAAGACGAAACGGTGGAACGGTACCGCGCTGGGCGCCTTTCTTGCCCTTCTGGCACCGCAGTATGCGCAGGCGGAAACCCCCGCCCCGAATGCAGGAGAACCCGCTTCCTCCAACGCGCAGGCCGCTTCGGACGATGACGGTTCGACCATCATCGTCACGGCCAACCGGCGCGAGGAGAGGTTGCAGGACGTGCCCATCGCCGTCTCCGCCCTCTCCGCCGACCAGATCCGCAACATGCGCGTCACCAATGTCCTGGAGCTCAACAACGTGGCGCCGGGGCTGCGCATCACCTCCGCCGACGCTGCCGCGAACCCCAAGATATTCATCCGCGGCGTGGGTCTTTCCGACTTCAATCCAAGCTCGTCGAGCGGCGTGGGCATCTATGCCGACGGCGTCTATGTCGGTTCCCCGCTGGCACAGCTTGCCGGCTTCTACGACATCGAGCGGATCGAAGTCCTGCGCGGTCCCCAGGGTACATTGTTCGGACGCAACACGACCGGCGGCGCCATCAACGTCATCACCAAGCGCCCGACCCAGACGTTCCAGGGCAACGCCTCCGTCGACTATGGGCAGTTCAACACGGTCAACGCCAACGCCGCCATCGGCGGGCCGATCGTGCAGGACAAGCTCGCCTTCCGCCTTTCCGGCCAGTACGTCCGCGACGACGGAAATTTCTACAACCGGACCACGGGCGATCACATCGGGTATCAGAACCGCTATGCGATACGCGGCCAGTTGCTCTACACGCCCGCGAGCAACGTCGAATTCCTCGTTCAGGGCAGCTTCTTCCGGAACCGTGGCAGCGCCACAACGGTAAAGTCCCGCGCGCTCTTTCCCACTTCCCCTGCATCGGCCGGACCCGACGGCCTGTGCGCGCCCGGCAGCTACTCGACGCCCGGCGCCTGCACCGATCTGCTGGGGTATCAGGACACGAACGCCAGTCCCTATTCGGTCGAGTCCAACCTTCAGGGCAAGGACAAGGTGGATGTCGCGAACGTCAGCGTGACGGCGACCATCGAACTGGGCGCGCTGGATATCATCTCGATCACGGCCTATCAGGATGCCTGGCGGGACGACATCGAGAACACGGACGGCAGCCCCCTCCAGATGCTGGAAGCGCGCTACAATACCGTGCAGCGCGAATTCAGCCACGAAATCCGCTTCCAGTCGCACGGCAAGACCCGCGCACGGTGGGTGATCGGCGGCTACTACATGCGCGATTATCTGCGCGACAACAGCTCCTATGACGTCCTGCGCGCACTGCGGCCGCTGTTCGCCACCCCGCAGAATCCGTCCGGTGTCGATCTCGCGAACAGCGTCGCCCAGTTCAGTTGGCCCTATGTGCAGAAGACGGACAGCTTCGCGGTCTTCGGCCAGATCGATTATGACGTGACCGACCGGCTGACGATCACCGGTGGACTGCGCTGGTCGGCCGACGAGAAGAGCATCGATTACACAAGCGCCGCCGAGCAGGGATCGATCGTTCTGCTCAAGGCACGAAACAACAAGACTTTCAGCGACTGGTCCGGCCGTGCGGGCATTTCCTATGAACTGTCGCCGTCGGCGCGAATTTACGCCACTTTCAACCGGGGTTACAAATCAGGCGGCTTCTTTGGCGGTCAGGCCACCTCGCTGGCCCAGTTGGAACCCTACAAGAACGAAAGGCTCAATGCCTACGAAACGGGCCTGAAAACCGAAATTCTCGGCAGGCGCGTGCGCGCGAACCTTTCGGCATTCTATTACGATTATTCGGACCAGCAGGTCTATTCGCTGGAAGTGCGCAACGGGATCACCACGCAGGTACTGACCAACGCCGCCTCGTCGCGCGCTTACGGCGGCGAATTCGAACTTGGCGGCAATCCGATCCGGCCACTGGCGATCAACTTTTCCGTGGCCTATCTCAACACGCGGATACTGGACTTCCAGTCGGCTGGCGAAGACTATTCGGGCAACATGCTGCAGCATTCGCCGAAATGGTCGGTGAACGGCTCTATCACCTATACGGCGGACCTGCCGAACGGCAGCGCGATCATCGTGAATGCCGATGCGAACTGGCGCAGCCGGGTCTATTTCGACAATACCCAGCGACTGCGCATTTCCGACAGCCCGACCCAACTTGAACAGTGCTTTTGGAAAAGGCATTTTTGTTCAATGACATGCACGCACCGGCGCGAGTGTTACCACTACATTTTTGGGTTTGGTTGAGCTTGCAGAGGCTTAGGTTCGCGGCGGCAG